>OGFL01000494.1_pt1 | contig 40568 bp, 49 predicted proteins | sample 1570911 | NCBI WGS metagenome assembly OGFL01 (sample SAMEA2582050, study PRJEB24529) | metagenome | biome: Human gut stool | place: China | collected 2011 | reverse complement strand
CAAATAATGTCTATTAAAACGTCATTTTTCGGATACGTCAGAGCGTTTGATCTCAATGGCGAAAACATAACAAGGGATACAGCTATAAACGGCATTAAGTTGAAAGCAGATGATGGGTATGTGACTTTAATTTTTAGAACGATTCCTGAAAGAAAAGTAGCTGAAATTGGAATAAGCCTCGAGGCATGGAGGTTGATTACGAAAGGTGTAGACCTTCAACTTAAAAGCAAGGAGAAAAACGATGTGGAAGATTAAAGACCCTACTTTAAAGGAAAAGATCAATCATTTGCTATCGGATGAAATAGTTGCACAGGGTTGCAATCGACAAATGGACGATAACTCAGATTACATTTTGTTGTCCTGTGGGGAAGTAGACATCAAACTTAAGTTTTGTAAACGTTCCTGAGTACAAGCCGGACGACTGGAACCCGTTTCCTGATGTCAAACCGCCGAAAGTCGGACAATACTTAGTAACGCGTTTAATGAAAACAGACAGCGGCGAGTTTCATAGGTTTATGCAGATAGCTGCTTATGAGTACGGAAGGTTTTATATGAAAAACGACGTTATCGCATTTCGCGAATTGCCTGAGCCTTACGACGCAAAGGAGGAAAACGAATGAAGTACGAGAAATATAAGTATCAATTAAAAAACCAAGAAATTGAAAACGCTTTAAACGTTATTTTCGGAAAAGAAAATGTCGAAAGAGAGCTTCAAAGACAAATGTCTAACGACTCGTATTTTTTCTATCTCGCTATTGATAGTGAGGAGAATGGAGTTAAAGGAGCTATTAAAGTTTCTAAAGAAGAGATCGAGCGTGTTAGAACGTATGACCCCGCAAACTGGAATCCGTATCCGGAAGTCGAACCTATCGAGGAGGGGAAATATTTGGTCTACGTTTGCTCCGATGGACAAAAATTTATCGATGTCGACGAATACACGATCAAAAATGGCGAAGGAGATTGGAGAGTCAATTTCAATGACGATGTTTTAGCGTTTAGACCGTTGAACGTAGAGCCGCCGGAGCTGGAGGATTTGAATTAATGACCGCCAAAAGGCGGTTTTTTTATGGAACAAATAAATGTCAAGCTTGTTTTCACTAGGCGAAGTAATGAGCTGCGTTGATGGAGAAATTCTTCTTTATGGCTGGCTTGAATCTGACGAAGCGATTAAGTCCATTGAAGATTATTTTGATGAAGATATTCAGCCATCGGACGTTAAAGAAATCAAATGTGACTTATTTAAATACGTTCCATGTCGAAACAATCCTGACGGATACCCAGGCTTCTATTACCCATGCCAAAAATGTGCGAGGGGTGCAATCAAGGCTACTCTCGTAGTTCTCAAATAATAATTGTCTACGCCCTCTTCGGAAGGCTTTTTTATTACCTAACATGAAGAAAGAATATGTAAGTAAAGAGCAGTTAGACGCTCATAGAAAACTAGTCAATTTAGCGTGGTCTTTAGGTACTTCGCTACATCGTTTAGAAAGTAATCAAACAGTAGCAACGCCAGCCCTTTTGTACCTAAAAGAGGAAAAAAATCAGGATGAATTTATCGCTAAAACGTTTCTAACGATGCTCGAAGAGGAGATTTCAATCGTCAAAAAAATGGAACGCGATATATATGCAGTTTTATTTAATTTAAGGATTAATGATGAACAAAATCGAAATTCATAAAACGCTATGTGACCAGCTAAACGACATTTACAGCCGCAAAAACGCTGACTACGGAGACTCTTTCGCGAAAGTTCGCCGCGAAGTACCTAACGCGATTCTCGTACGCCTCATGGACAAAATGGAGCGTATTAAAACGCTTTTACTCAATGGCGAACGCCTTCAAGTTGCTGACGAAAAAGTCGATGATACGTTACTCGACCTTGCGAATTACTGCCTTATGGAAGTCGTTGAACGTCGTAACGATAAAGAGGCGAAGGCATGAGATACCTGATAGATCATCCGAATACCTTCTTAGAAGGTGTTTCTTTACGACAGCGCGACTGGGAGGGAGCGCCGCAGTCAGAAAATGATTTAGCAGTAGTCGTATATCTCAAAAATAGCAATCTCTATACGACTACGCTAATTCTTGACTTCGATAAAGCGAAGTGGTTGCGCGATCAACTGAATAACGTTATTACAGCGGCGCCAGTCTTTATCAACAACAAAGTAGCGTTAAAAGCGATAGATGAGGCTTAATCATGCCAAGAAAAATCATACCGTTACGCCCGCAGAAACAAGTAGATCAGGCGATCAAAAACTTCATTCTCGATAAATCGCATAGAGAAACGCGAGTAAATCTTTGCTTAGGCGGGGGCACGGCTATTAGTTTGAAAATATTTAAAACTAGCGTTAGAGCGTATAGAACTTATAGTAATAATCATGTTTTTCTTGGCTATTACTATAGCGAGGATCTAGCGACTGATCCTGAGCTGATTGATTATCAAATGCCTCCTGAGCCGTACTATACGTATGACGAAATTCTTCAAAGAGCTGAAGAGGTTAAGTGTTATGGGCGCGTGATTAGCGACGACGCTATCGGAGAAATTAACGTTAAAGATTCAAAATGCGTAAACGGAAAGCTCGTACCTAATGACTTCTATACAGATTATCCGATACAGCCGCCTAGTCTGAGTATCGTTGACCCGTTTAGATTTAAATCCCTTTCAGATTCAGTAAAAGAAGCGTTAAGTGAGCAACCGGCGCCGTCTACGCAAGTTAAGGCAGCGCCCTTAAAGCCTGAATCTATCGGAGTTTCTGAGAAAAAAGAGAGTGTTTCGTCATCACCTAAAACTAATGAAAACGATGATCTTAAAGAGTCGTTAAGACGACGCCTGAGACTGCTCGACCTAAAAATCGAACGAGAAGAAATCCTCAATCAATTGGCCGCTCTCTGAGCGGTTTTTTAATGCCTGAATTTTGTACATGAATAGATTACTTTGTTGGTTTTCATGCGGCGCCGCCAGTGCAGTAGCGACGCATACTGCTATCGAGATTAACAAGAAAGAACAGCGTTTCGATGAAGTCGTAGTCGCCTATACCGAAGTCAAAGAAGAGCATCCGGATAACAAGCGGTTTTTGAAGGACTGCGAAAAATGGTTTGGCGTACCGATTATCGTTTTACGTAATGAAAAATATGACGGCTCTATCGTTAATACGTTTGACAAATGTCGCTATATGGCTGGCATCGCTGGAGCACCCTGCACACGTCTTTTGAAAAAGGAGGTTCGTAAAAGTTTCGAGAAACCCACAGATACGCAGGTATTCGGCTACACCATCGAGGAAAAACGACGCTTAGATAGATTTATCGACGCGAACAATAACGTCCGAATTTGGGCGCCGCTGATCGACTTCGGATTGACTAAGGCCGAATGTTTAGAAATCCTAGAGCGCGCTGATATCGCTTTGCCAGCGATGTACAAATTAGGCTATCAGAATAACAATTGCATCGGCTGTGTGAAGGGGGGGGGTGGGCTATTGGAATAAAATACGGGTTGACTTTCCGGACGTGTTTCAAAAACGTGCTGAGCAGTCGAGGCGCCTAGGCGCGAGACTATGCAACTATCAAGGAAAACGAATGTATTTAGACGAATTGCCGCCGGACGCTGGAAACTATCCGACAGAGATCATGCCGGAGTGCGGTATAGCGTGTGAATACGTTTTAGACATCACTAAATGACGAAATCAAAAGACAAAGAGGCCGCGTAACTGCGGCTTTTTTTATGGGTGGAATATGGAATTACAGGAAAAACTAGAGTCTATCGCTAACCGATATGGTCTAAATGTTCAGCTTCTAAAGTTAGCTGAGGAATGCTCCGAATATTCCTCAGCTGTTCACAAATACCGCGTCATCATTAATTGCGGGGATGAAAACGACGGTAACGCAAGAAAGTATTTCAGAAAACTTGAAAAAACTGCGGCTGAGGGCTGCCGCAACAAACTCGCTGACGTTCTCGTTTTAGCTAGACAGATCGAATATCTAATGAAAGACGAGCAGGCGTTTAACGACGAAATGATTCGTTTGATGAACGCAAAAGCAGACAAAAAACTAAAACAAATTGAGGCCGAATCAAAATGAACATGCAAGAAAAGATTCAAGCTATCGCCGACTTTTACGGCTTGAAGTTACAGATATGCAAGTTAGGCGAAGAAGGCGCTGAGCTTGGCGCGGTCATCGCTAAAAAATTCGTCCAGCTTCAAACAGGACAACTCATTTACAAAGATGAGCTAGTAACGATGCGCCTGCTCGATCAAGTCGATGGCGCTATCTGCGAGGAATTAGCAGACGTTTTACTCGTAGCTCGTGAAATCGAATATCTCATGTATACGCATCATCCTGAATACGCGGAATACATCGAAAACATCATGCGCCAAAAGGCCGACAGACAAATCGAACGAATAAAAGAAGGTACGAAACAATGAATCACTTGAAAATTTCTCTCAAACACAATACAGACAAAATCGAAATTCCCGAATGGGCGAAAATGATCATTCTCAACGCTGATACCTATGAGGAATACAGCGAGGAAAAATTAAACGCTATTTATAGCCTATTCGCAAAAACGCTCGGAATGACCGCCGACGAATTGCGCATGAAATATCTCGTTCGTTTTCACGTTCGATTCAAACAATCGTATTCAGAGTATTACGTCGAGTTTTTCGACTCTGTAGTCAATAACAGTAAATTGAAATTTTAGAGGTGCGTCATGAGCGATATTGATTACAAACGTCTAGCGCAAGAAATTGTAGCCGAGCAGAGTAAAGAGTTTTTATCATTTGACGAAGTTTGCGTAATGCTCGGATATAAGCCTAGATCCAGCGCAGTAAAGAAAATCACCGAGCAGGATGATTTCCCGTTATCTACTCAGTTGACAGAAACAGGCTATCGTCGATGGTTCAAAAAAGACGTGCTCAACTGGATAGAGAAACAACGGCAAGCGCGTTCTAAATGCGCGCTCTCCGCCTGTTATGCTAACCGAGTCGCTTAGCAATATCCTCAGCGCTCGCTCGGTAGTACTTCATTAACATCTTTATATTTTTGTGTCCCGTCTGACGTGCTAACGCTAACACGTCTAGGCGGGGCGCCCCCGTCTGAGGGTCAGGCGACGCGGCCCACGTCGCGAACGTAGCGCGCCCATCGTGGAAATTCAAACCCTCTTTTATCACATTTCCCGCCGAGTCTCTAATCTCACCGAGGCCGGCGCGGTCTCTTAATTTGCGCCAAAGCGCATCTCTCCTAGTATCGCTTAACGCTGAAAATACTTTAGGCGAGCTATCTTTCTTACTCTCAATCACTAAATTTAAAAGTCTTTTAGCGTCACTCGATAACGCTACGTCTCTACGTGAGTTCGTTTTCGTAACCGGAGCCGGTAGGTGAATAACGTTACCGTCGATCCATTTTTTATCTATAGCAAGTATTTCTCCGGCACGCATACCAGTACGACAGCTAAAAATAAACGCTAAAGCGGTCAACTGCGTTGAATTTAGTGGAGGCGTTTTTCCATCCCAGCCAGCAGCCAAAATAATTGCTTCTTGTTCTTCTTCAGTAGCTACGCGCTCGCGATGATCCGCGGCTTGAGGCCACCTTACGCCCGCTAGCGGATTATTTTCAATCAGCTCTAATTTTCTTGCGTATGTCAGTACACAGCTAATCGTAGACAATTCTCTAATAACAGTTGACGCGGCTATCGTCCCGCCTGTCGGCGCTGGCTCACGCATACGAGCATCTACATACTTTTGAAACAAATTAGGCGTTAGTTCGTCTAAAAATTTTTGAGCTAAAGAAGTCTCAGCTAAACGATTTAATCGAAACGTTTCCCAGCGTGCGCCTTTCTTTTTCGGTGTTTCGTTTTTTGCATACTGATGAATAATCTCAGCGAACGTAATTACTTTTGATCGCTGACGCGGATTTAATTCAACTTGTAGCGCGAACTCTTTAGCTTCTTTACGTGTTTTAAATGTTTTTGAGTGTCTTTTGCCTTCTACACGCCATTGGACCTCATACGTTCCGTAGGGTCTTTTTGAAATTGTTGCCATAGTCGCCTCCAACCGCGATTACGTCTGTCATTACATCTGTCAAACATCTGTCATTTATGCGATTGTATGCGTGAATATGCGTAAAAAATTAGCCGCATGCCCGTAGATTCGTCGGTATGCGGCTATATGCTTAACAGTATGGTGCACGATACTGGTTTCGAACCAGTGACCCCTGCCGTGTGAAGGCAGTGCTCTACCCCTGAGCTAACCGTGCGCTCCAATGAAGCGAGATTCTACACGATTTTTTAATCCTTTTTCTTGTTCTCCTCGAGAGTCTTCTCAACCCCTAGATTTGCAAGGAAATCAGCGCGTTCATTACCTTCGATTCCATCGTGGCCTTTCACCCAAACCCAATCAATCTTATGCGGCTTTGATGCTTCGTAGAGTTTTTTCCAAAGCTCGGCATTTTTTACGGGTGAGCCGTCAGCCGTCTTCCAGCCTTTTTTAATCCAGCCGTAGATCCACGCTGTCATTCCTTGTTGAACATACTTACTATCAGTATGAAGAATTACTTTGCAAGGCTCTTTTAGGCGGCATAAAGCTTCTGTCGGAGCCGTCAATTCCATCTGGTTATTGGTTGTGCTCAAGGCTCCGCCGCAAAGCTCAAGGACATGGCCTTTATATTTCATCCATGCGCCCCATCCGCCGGGACCCGGGTTGCCTTTGCTGGCCCCGTCAGTCCAAATTTCTACTTCTTTCATCTCTAATCTGATCACATTGAATCGGTTTTATGCTCATTCGCTCTTAGGAGCAGGCCGGCGCCCCAAGAAGAAAAATTTCTTGTTCACGGCGCGCCCGACAAGCTTAAAGCCCGGCACTTCTTTTGTGGCACTGATCGCAAAAATTGCGCCGCACTGCGGCCACCAACGATCGCCAGCCTTTTCAATCCAGGAGTCTTCCTTAATCTGAGCGGAAGAAAACGTGAGACCGTAGCATCCGAAAGCCCCTCTGTCTACATGAAATGAGAGCAAGTGAAGCCAGTCGCGAATTTGGAAAACCGACATAAACTGTTTGCCGGGAAGAAAAGTCTTCGCCCCGAAGCACTGCATTTTAAAACGCAGCCCCCATAAGCTCATTAAATTAAATCCCGTCAGAATAACCCTTCCGCCCGGAATCAATATTCGGTATACCTCTCTCAACAAAGCGTGTGGATCCTCAGAGACCTCCAATGCATGAGGCATAACGACTAAATCTATGCTTTCACTCTCAAAAGGCATTGCTTCAAACAGTATCTGCAAGGGCGTCCTGTCATCCGTTTCTAAGAGCTGAGTCAAAGGCCGCAAGGTCGGCTCCGCGGCAACCTTAAGCCCGATCCGATTGTTCTTTAAAAAATCGATCCCGGTCGCCCCAAGCTGCACCGCGTTATATCCGAAACAATCGGATACCAATTTGTCGTATTGGTTCTGCTCCCACCGCAGGGCATATTGGCCCAGCGATGAAGAGTAAAATTTTTCGAGTGTTATTGTTTCGGCCATAAATGACTGACATTGCGGGCGATGATATTTGAAACACAATCTCATCGATCCGGAATGATTTTCCTTTAAATTGCCTAATAATTGTATCTTTATCCTGACTTCTGAGCACCACTCCGATGTTTTTGAAAACCTCTCTCCGTACGTTGGCTTTGTCTTTAGCATTAGCGCTTCCGTTGTCTCCTTACGCTTCCGAGCCTCCGGGCGAAATTGAAGAAATCGTGACCCCAGGTGCTGATGACGACGAAATCTATACGGTTTGGACACGCGTACGAGACGGCTTCAAGATCCCGAACATGGAGAATTCTGTCGTGGATGAAAACCTCGCTAAATACTCCAAACGTCCGGATTACTTACAACGCATGGCCAACCGCTCTCAGAAGTACCTTTACCACATCATTGAAGAAGTCACCGCACGCGGAATGCCGACCGAAATTGCCCTTCTGCCATTCGTGGAAAGTGCTTTTGTCACAAACGCTAAGTCTCGAGTAAAGGCTGCCGGTCTTTGGCAATTCATGCCGGCTACCGGTAAACACTATGAACTCGACCAAACAATGTGGAAAGATGAGCGCTACGACGTACTGCAGAGTACGGCTGCCGCCCTCACCTACTTACAGAGACTGCACGACGAATTCGATGATTGGCCGCTTGCCTTTGCGGCATACAATTGGGGAGAAGGCAATGTACGACGCGCGATTAAGCGCAATCAATCATTAGGGCTTCCAACCGATTACATGTCGCTCAAGATGCCTGCAGAAACCCGGAACTACTACCCCAAGCTTCAGGCGATTAAGAATATCGTTCAGAATCCAAACGATTACGGCATCAAACTTCCTACGATCTACAATGAACCTTTTTTCGTTCAAATCTTTAAAGACCAAGATATCGACGTCAAACGTGCCGCAAAACTTGCCGGTATGAGTCATGAAGAATTCAGTACGCTCAATCCTTCTTTCAATCGTCCTGTTATTGTTGCTTCCCACAATCATTCGATGCTAATGCCGACAGATAAGCTCGACCAATTTATCGAAAACTTGGTCGCTTATCGCACCAGCGGAAAACCGCTATCCAGCTGGACTACCTACCGAGTGCAGCCTGAGGATACCGTTGCTTCGATCGCGCGCAAGGCCCACATGACAGAAGCTGCGCTGCGAGAGGCCAACCAGATTCCCGCAGGCAGAAGAATCAAACCAGGATCCCTAGTTCTCGTCAGCAAGTCCAGCGGATTAGGAAACGCTGAGGATATTTCTTCCGATACGATTGATGCCTCTTTCGCTTTAGCGCAAGACTACCGCCGCGTGACTTATCGCGTACGCCGCGGAGACAACATGAGAAGCGTGGCACGCCGCCTGGGTGTCTCTCCGGCAACAATAATGAAGAGCAACGGCTTGCGTTCCCAACGGCTGCGCGTCGGTCAGACACTTCGAGTCAATGTGCCCATCGTCACTCGCCAGACAACGACCTCCCGCCCTACTACGACAAGGAGCACGCCCGATACACCAGTCGCCTCCACCAAGTTCTATGTGGTTAGAAAAGGCGATACGCTCTACAGCATCGCTAACCGCTACGGCATCACAGCGTCTGCATTGAGAAATGCCAACAACATTTCGGGCAATAATATTTCCGTCGGTCAGCGCCTGACCATCAATGCTTCCGGTACGCCGACCAAACGGCATGTAGTGCTGGAAGAGGTTCCGGAAAGAGTGCAGAAGCAGGTCAGCAAGCGTCCCTTAGCTAAAAAGAAAACCTACAAAGTCAGGAAAGGCGACACGCTTTTCTCTATTGCATCTTCAGCCAACATGTCGGTCAACCAATTGAAAAAGTTAAACGGCATCCGTAATAACAACCTCAAGGTCGGACAAACATTAAAACTGTCTCAATAAGTCCAATTCTTTCTTAATTGAAGCGCAGCGTGCTTTTTGGTCACTGCGCTTTTTTGCGTTTTCGCTATGGTTGATGACTTAATTCTGAATTACGTACTTTTCTGCACCTCCTTTAATTGTTTTTTGCAATTCGCACTGAATTCGGCAAGATTTGAACTTTTGTTCACAAAGTCGCTTAATATTCCATGAGTTTAGAAATTCCTCTGGAAGGACAAGGAAGAACAATGAGTTTGCTCAAAGACAAAAAAATCTTGCTAACGGGTGTGTTATCCAACCGTTCAATCGCCTATGGCATTGCCAAAGCCTGTCATCGTGAAGGCGCTCAGCTCGCTTTCACTTACCAGAATGAAAGATTCTTGGACCGTATTACAGGCTTTGCTAAAGAATTTGACAGCGAAATCGTCCTTCCGCTAGATGTGGCAGATGACGCTCAGATTTTTGCTCTGGCCGAGACTCTCAAGACAACATGGGGAGGCTTAGACGGTGTGGTTCACTCTATCGGTTTCGCTCCGCGCGAAGCCATTCAAGGAGACTTCTTGGAGGGCTTATCTCGGGATGCCTTCAAGACGGCTCTGGACATTTCCGCCTATTCTTTCTCGGCACTGATCAAAGCGCTTGTTCCTCTAATGGAGGGTCACCCTTCATCGGTGCTGACGCTCACTTATTTAGGCAGTGAGCGCGTTGTGCCGAACTACAACACCATGGGTGTCGCCAAGGCCGCTCTTGAAGCTTCTGTTCGCTATCTTGCCAACAGCCTCGGACCCAAAGGCATTCGGGCAAATGCAATTTCCTCCGGTCCGATCAAGACTCTAGCTGCAAGCGGTATCAAAGACTTCTCCAAAATCTTAAAGTACATGGAAACGGCTGCTCCACTCAGACGCACAGTCACAATTGATGAAGTCGGCAACACGGCAGCCTTCCTGCTCTCTGACTACGCTTCCGGCATTACGGGCGATAATGTATATGTTGACGCCGGCTTCCACGCCGTTGCCGTCCCTGATATTTTGGAATAAGGATTCAATATGCATTTTTGGGCTTTCATCGGAAGTCTTCTGCTTGCTTCCGGCGTTGCTATGGGCGCCTACGGTGCGCATGGGTTGCGGGCCATTGTGGATGTGCCTCGTTCCATCGAAGCCTTTGAATACGCCGTTCAGTACCAACTGATCAGTGCTTTGGGTTTCTTTGCGATCGCTTGGGCAACCAACCATTTCAAAGCCGGCTTGGTTAACTTGGCCGGTCTTCTGCTTCTAATCGGCTCGATCGGCTTTTCACTGAGCATTTACTTGCTAGTCCTTGCTCAGTGGAGACCGTGGCCCCTCGTCACCCCGATCTCCGGCGGATTTATGATCGCCGCGTGGATAGTTATGGCTCTGGCCTGCCTGACCTCTAAGCCGAAGCACAGCTCTTTCTATTAACTTGTTTTGTTCCTGAAGATCGATGCTCTCTTCTCTGCCTTATCCGCTTTTATTTGTGTCCGACTGCTCAGAGCGGCCGCCGCAAAAGTACATCGACAGGTATTTGAGCCCGGCGCTGCTGAAATACGCAGCTGATCATCCTCTGGAACAAAACGCTGTCCTCTGGAGCCGCTTGCTCCTTCTCTCCATTCCCTATCAGCAATATCCGGATGATCCTCCTTTGATGATTGTCTCGGATCGTTTTACCAAAAGTCTGACGCTCGGAGGAGATTCCTATCATTACTGCAAGACCGACTGGCAAGGAAACAATCTGGCATTGGTTGTCTCCGATCTTCCCGTTTTTCTGTCCTTTCGATCATTTGACTCCGTCAATGACCATCTGAAAGAAATTGCCAGACTTCGTTTCCCAGCGATCATTAACAATTGGATTGACCGTCAGGAGAACCCAGAACTCGCCTTTTACCAATACTGGACGCTGAGCGAATGCCTGAAGGACCGAAACGATCCCACGGTTCGAATCAAAATTGACGACGATGATTGTTTAACCGTCAAAGGCTCGAGCGTACTCCTGCGTGAGACCTTCCAATTTTGGACATCTGAAGATTGGATCTGTACGGTTCAGGGACCGGCCTTAACAAATTTACTTTACGAAGTTCGAAAACCGGGAAAAACCCTTCAGCTGCTTGATGAAGCATTCGAAAAATTTGGTACGGAGTAAAGAGTAGACAATGACAAAAGAATTCAGCACCGTCGGAGTTTTCGGAAAGCGAGACTCTCTCGATTATGAACCTCTGCGCATTATTGCCGAGCTTCTTATTAAATCTGGACGCCAAGTTCTGTTGGAGAAAAAGCCGGCGGAAGCACTTTCGCTCGGAGAAGGTTTCACCCGTGACGAAATCGGCAAAAAATCCGACCTCATTATCATTTATGGCGGCGATGGAACCTTCTTAGGCGTTTCCCGCCGCATGGCGCACTACGATGTACCCTTCATCGGTATTAACGCCGGTCGTCTCGGTTTTGTGACCGACATTCCGTCAGACAAAATGGTCGAAGAAATTTCCGAAATCCTGAGCGGCCACTATTACACCGACACCCGGTGCCTCCTTGAAGGAATTCAGATTCGCGACGGCAAAGAGATTTACCGCAATGTCGCAGTCAACGAAATCTGCGTTTCCCGAGGCAACTCCGGCGGCATGATTGAAGTGTCGGTCTCGGTTAATAAACTTCCGATGAGCCGCCAAAGAGCAGACGGTTTAATTGTTTCCACGCCGACCGGTTCGACGGCATATGCACTAAGCGTCGGCGGTCCGATGATTTATCCCTCGGTTGCTTGCACACTTCTCATTCCGGTTGCGCCGCATTCCTTAGCGAATCGTCCGATCGTGATTCCGGAGAACTCTCTGATCGAAATTACCGTGACAGATATGAGAGATGCCACTCTTTATTTCGATATGCAGGATAATTCCGAGGTTTTAGTAGGTGATATCATTAAGGCCTCCCCCTACCCGCATCGCGTTAAAATTCTCCATCCAAGTCGACACAACTACTTCGATACGTTGTGCAAAAAGTTACATTGGAACTACCTTCCCACGGACCGATAATCTCTCATGCTCTGTTCACTGAACATTCGCGACTTTGTCATCGTTGACAAACTTGATTTGGAATTTTCAGACGGTTTTACTGCACTGACCGGTGAGACCGGCGCAGGCAAATCGATCCTTATTGACGCACTTCAGCTCCTTTTCGGCGCTCGCTCCGATCCGGAAGTTATTCGCTCCGGCGCCCAGAAGTCTGACCTTACGGCCAGCTTTACGATCAACGACAAGATCAAAACCTGGCTTGAAGAGCGAGAGCTTTCCGGCCTCAACGGAGAGCTGGTTTTAAGAAGAACTTTGGACATCAAAGGCCGAAGCCGTTCTTGGATCAACGGCACGACCTGCTCTTTGTCTCAGTTAAAAGAACTCAGCCATATGCTGGTTGTGGTTCATGGTCAGCATGCCCACCAATCTCTGCTTCGCAAAGGCTCTCAGCTTGAAATGCTGGATGCTTACTCCGGTTTGCGTCCTCAGGTTGATGCGGTTCGTTCCGCCTGGACGCAATGGCGTGAAGCACAAAAAACGTTGGAAGAGGCTCGTGAAAGACAGGCCTTCAATCAGGCTGAGCTTGAACGCATGAAATGGTTCTTGGAAGACATGAAGGAGCTTTCTCCGGTTAAAGGAGAATGGGCTCGTATCAACGAAGAACACACACGTCTTTCTCGTTACAACGACATAATTGATTCCTGTCAGAAAGCTCGAGAAGCCCTCACAGAAGCTGACTACAGTGCACTAGAGCTGGTCGACTCAGCTATCAGCGCCATCGGAGACGTGTCGGACGTCGATGCGAAACTCGAGAAGATCTACACGCAGCTCAACGATGCACGTGAAATCATTGACTCTGCCTCCGATGATGTCGAACACTATTTAGACCGCACGGATTTTGACGAAGGCCGTTTCGAAGAACTCGATCAAAGAATCAACCTTTATCTCGAATTGGCTCGCAAATATCATGTCGAGCCGGAAGAGCTTTACGCAGAGATGCAGAAAGTCTCCGAGAAGGCAGCTGAGATGGAAGGGCTGAGTGATCTGACGGCGCTCTTTAATAAAGCGCACAAGGCAAAGACGCAGTACGACAAACTTGCCGGAGAACTCTCGAAAGAGCGAAAAAAAGGCGCGTTGAAGATGCAGAAGAGCATCACAGACGTCATGCAGACTCTGGCGATGGCCGGCGGTTCTTTTGAAGTTGCGGTGACACCTGCCGAAGCACCTTCTTCTGTAGGTATTGATCACTGTGAATTTTTGGTTGCAGGCCACGCCGGCGTTCCTCGCCGGTCTCTATCCAAGGTTGCGTCCGGCGGTGAACTGGCTCGTATCAGTCTTGCGATCGCCGTAACCGACACAATGACTGCTACCGTCGATACGTTGATCTTTGACGAAGTGGATTCCGGCATAGGGGGCGCCGTTGCAGAAACAGTCGGTCGTCTTCTTGCTCAGCTCGGCGAACACCAGCAAGTTCTCTGCGTTACTCACCTTCCCCAAGTCGCTAGCTGCGCCTCTCAACACTTCAAGATTGAGAAAAAATCGACAGGAGAAGGCGAGGCGCCGGTTTCCAATGTTTATCCGCTTACCGATGACCAGAGAGTCCAAGAAATCGCCCGCATGCTCGGCGGCCTGACGATCACTCAGAAAACTCTAGATCACGCTAGGGAGATGCTTCGGCGCTAATCACTCAGAAAAAGAAAGGATCCAAAACTGCGGATCCTTTCTTTTTTGCCATAGTGAAAACCGTTGTCTGTTACTTCTGTTCTGCCTTGTGTTTTCTGCATTCCGGGCAAACGCCGTAAAGTGCCATCGAGTGATCCACCAGCTCATAGCCGTGTTTCGCTGCAACTTCGGCTTGGCGTTTTTCGACTTCTTCATCGACAAATTCGACGACCTTGCCGCACATCACGCAAATCAGATGATCATGGTGGTGTCCGTCGTCCAGCTCAAAAACTGCTGTGCCGTGTTCAAAATTTCTGCGTGTCAGAATCCCGGCAGAAGCAAACTGGGCCAAGACGCGGTAAACCGTGGCTAATCCGACGTCTTCTCCCACGTTGACGAGCTCTTTATAAACTTCTTCAGCGCTCAGATGACGGTCTTCTCCGGCTTTAGCTCGCTCCTGAAAAATTTCGAGAATCTTGAGACGAGGCCCTGTAGCTTTTAAGCCGAGGTTTTTTAAATTTTTGGCATTTTCTTGTTGTGTATCTGGCATGTTTTATTCCAACCTCGAGATTTACAAGTTCGATGGTTCTTAGATTTAATCTTATCGATTATCATACAGGCTTGATAATATTTCTACACCCTCTTTCCGGAAATGAAACGGTTTATTTTTTGCGCTCTTATCCCTTTAACACTTTTATCGGGCTGCTCATCCGTTGGAGACCATATCCCCGGATGGCTCAAGCCTTATACCCCTGATGTTCATCAGGGCAACGTCGTTACCTCCGAAATGGTCGACGCGCTTCATGAAGGCATGACTAAAAACCAGGTTATCTTCCTGCTAGGCACTCCTGCGCTGCGCAACTTGTTCCATAAAGAACAGTGGAATTACGTTTACTTCCTTAAACCTCGTTTCGGAGAAACAAGCATTCGTAAGCTTGAAATTACTTTCGACGAGGATGGACGTGTAGAAAGTTTCAAATCCGACAGGATGCCGGATGAAACAAATGCCGACTTAGCGATCCTCGGTGAACGCGCCAGAGAAAGCACCCTGAAGCGTCAGGAAGAACTGGAAAAAGAAAAACAGGAAGCTCCGGTTACGGATGGAACTCAGCAACCTACAGAAACCGAGCAGGCTAAAGAAGAGACCGCTGAAACCCCGGCCGCACAGTAATCGGGAGCCCATACCAAACGCAGCTCACGGCACCGAAAAACGGTGCCGTTTATTTTTGTGAGATCTTAATCGGTCGGATTATCGGCAATTTTAGAGTACATTTAATAGTTAACTGCGGAGCGCCCCCGACGGTATGTGAAGAAATCTGCCTTCTTGCTGTCATGAGTGTTCCCGTTCCTAACTACAAATCAAACATCGGAGTATTTATGGTCAAAATCGCAGTCGCCGGCGCCAAAGGACACATGGGCAAAATGATTATTGATGCCGTTTGGAACACCGAAGGGGCCGAACTTGTCGCAGCACTCGCGCACAAAGGAACCGACAAATGGGAAGCCGATGAAGATGCCGGCGCCTCTTTGGGCTACAACACGGGCGTCAAAATTACGGACGACTACAATGTGCTTCGTACCTGCAGTGCACAAGTACTGATCGACTTTACTCGACCGGAAGGAACTAAGGAATTTTTGAAGATCTGTGCAGATGTCGGTATTGGTATGGTGATCGGAACGACTGGATTAGATGCGGAAGGCAAGGCTGCGATTGAAGAGTCAGCCAAAGTCATCCCTATTGTGTTCTCACCGAACATGAGCGCCGGTGTAAACGTTACCTACAAACTCCTCGAACTCGCCGCCAAATTGCTCAAAGACTATGACGCGGAAATCTTTGAAATGCATCATAGTCGTAAAGTGGATGCGCCCAGCGGAACCGCCATCGCCATGGGCAAAGCAATTGCCGAGGCTCGCGGACAAAAATTAGAAGACGTTGCCGTATGGGCTCGTGAGGGTAACACCGGTCCGAGAATCCCGGGTTCCATCGGTTTTGCCGCTCTGCGAGGCGGAGACGTGGTCGGAGACCATCAGGTAACTTTTGCCGGAAACGGAGAACGAATTGTGATTTCTCACTTGTCGAGCTCCCGTGCCGGCTATGCACAAGGCGCTGTCAAAGCCGCGATCTGGGAAGCAGGTAAAAAGCCGGGACTTTATTCCATGAGCGACGTTCTCAGTCTGTAACTTATGAACCGAGAAGAAGCTTTCAAAATTCTAGAGGCCAGAATCCTTGAGCTTCTGAGTCGCATCAGCCATCTTGAGGAGGAGAACGCACGTCTCCAAAAAGACCTCTCCTCGAAGGCTGCTCAGCTGCAGGCTGCGCAAGCAAAGGTCAATATTGCCGCCGAACAGCTCCATGTCGAACTCGAACGTCTTAAAGCCATTAAAGACCGATACCGGAACCCCTGATTTCTATGCTTTACACGATAGCGATTCAAAATTTAAGGCTACAAGTCTCCGTGCCGGACTCCACTGACACGGCGGCTCTCGATAAGGTCGTCCGAGAATTCAATGATCATCTCATGACATTTAACGGCGGCAGATCAGTGGAGCTGTTCGAAAGTAAGGAAGTGAAGCTTTTGATTTTTACGCTTATCTCTTTCATTCTCGGAATGCAAAAGAAGCAGGAACAAACGCACGAGACGGCAGCAGCTCTGGCAAAAGAGAATGAAAAAGTAAACATTCGTGACGACCAGGAAACCCTCGAGAAGATCAAAAAACTAATTTCCCTTTGCGACAGAGGACTTACGAAACATCCGTGATTTTGACAGAACCCGAATAGCGCAATTAGCTTTAATACGGACTTTAAAAATTTTTCGAGAAGGCTACAATACAAATCGTCCCCTGCGAAATTCGAGCATCGGCTGTTGTTCTTTGAACCAATACTCTAGTTTCGGGGGCTGTTTGTCAGCCATTAAGTTGAGCGGCACGCGTTGCTGCTCCTTGTGCCTGGCATAGGCCTCCACCCTGAACCCTCGGTTCAGGACTCAAGCCGGACGGTTTCGGCGGGAGACACAAAAACGCTCTCGGACTTCGAGAGCTTTTTTGTGCCCGAAAAACGCCGCTCTCCTCAGTAGCAACAAATCAAAACTAAAAAATTCAATACATTAACTTTAGTCTTACAATACCCGCAATATTGTCTTAAATGTCTCAAAAGACGAAACAAAACCATTGAGACTCAACCCTAACTTAAGAAGAAAAGAATTATGTCTTTTACGATCAAGCTAGCCGGGACCCCTTATGAATTCCAGGCTGAAGCCTCCGAAACTATCCTACAAGCCGGAGATAAAGCCGGTTTTCTGCTGCCGAGTGCCTGCCGCAGCGGAGCCTGTGGGGCCTGTAAAGCTCAAGTCCTTTCCGGCACCGTGGCACTAGGCCCGCATGAGCCGTTTGCGCTGACTGAAGCTGACCAAAAGCTCGGACTAACTCTGCTTTGCAGTGCCAAGGCAACATCCGACTGCGAAATTAAAGTCCGAGACGTCAAACTCGCTCAAAAGAAACCCGAAGGCGTTCAAGCTGAAATCGTTGAAAAAACGCTGCTTGATCCGTCCATCATGCGCTTAGTTTTGAAGCGTGCTGACGGCGCCCTCTTTGAATTCAAGGCCGGCCAGACCTATGCCGTAGAACTCCCCGGCAATCAGAAGCGCTATTACTCCGTGGCCAGCTCTCAGAACCAGAAAGAGACCGTCGAATTCCTGATTCGTAAAGTCACGAACGGCATGTTCACCGGCATGCTCTTCTCCGACATGATTCGCGTCGGCGACAAGATGCGCCTCAAAGGACCGGAAGGCACCAGCACTTTCCAGACACCGAAAGGCCGTAAAGCCGCCTTCCTAGCTACCGGAACCGGCATTGCTTCCGTCAAGAGCATCGTTTCTACACTGGTAGAGAACAACGACCTCGAAGGCCGTGAGCTCTTCATTTATTGGGGTGTTCGCACTTCTCAGGAACTCGTTGTCGGAGAAATCTTCGAAGAATGGGCTGCCGCTCATCCGCAGATTCATTACACCGGAGTGGTTTCTCGCGAAGACACCTGGCCCGGCGCCAAAGGTCACGTTCAGACATTTGCCGCTGCCGACAACGGCGATATGACCGACATGGATGCTTACCTCTGCGGCAGCAACTCCATGATTAAAGCCGCAGTGAACTATTTAACAGCTCGCTGCGGCCTTCGTGAAGATCACATCTTCATGGACAACTTCGGTTTCTAATCTTTCCGACGGCAGGCCCAAATCCAAAGGCCTGCCCCGATAATAATCATCGGAAGCGAAAGCCATTGGCCTCTGGAAAGATCCAAGGCCTGTAAGCCAAGATAGCTGTCAGGCTCGCGGAAGAATTCCACGACAAAACGAGCCAGCCCGTAACCGAATAAGAAGAGACCCGAGACTGCACCTGGGGGTCTCTTTTTTATTGAGTAAATCCAAACAACGAGGAACAGCACCAGTCCTTCCAATGTTGCTTCGTAGAGCTGAGAAGGATGACGCGGAACGCCGTCCCCGGCCTGCGGAAAAATCATGCTCCAGGGCAAGTCCGCGGAAGCAACTCTTCCCCAGAGTTCACCATTAATGAAGTTTCCGAGTCGGCCGAAGAAAAATCCCAACGGCACGAGCGGAGCGACGAAATCACCGACGGTAAGAATAGATTTCTTGTTTCTCCACGCAAAATAAAAGAGCGCAAGGATGACGCCGATAAACCCGCCGTGCGCACTCATTCCGCCCTGCCAGACAGAGAAGATTTCAAGCGGATGGCTCAGATAGTATTCAGGCTGATAAAGCAGCACAAAGCCCAAGCGGCCGCCGACGATCACGCCGACCATACCGACAAAGAGTAAATCTTCAAGATTTGCCTTGGTGATTCCTCTCCATTCCTGGCGGCAGCGGTAAAGGCCCAAAAGGTAGAAAAGCGTAAAACCGATCAGATACATCAGTCCGTACCAGTGCACGGCTAAAGGCCCGACCTGAACGGCAATCGGATCAAACTGAGGATGTACCAGCATTACTTAGGCCTCGTATTCCGAACGAAGGTTTTCGACGTAGCCTTCTACGTCTTCCAAGATTTCCAGACCGTGCTCATCAGCACCTGCTCGGACTTCTTCAAGCTCTTCGTAGAACTGAGTAAACGTTCTGGCTCCTCCTAAACCTTTGACAAGCTTGTTGTACTTGTGGAGACGCCAAAGTCTTTCCGTTTCCGGAGTGAGTGCATACTCAGGATAGTTGCGGCCCATGAAATACAGCGTAAGTTCGGCTAGGTCTTCTCGATCAAACTCAAGTCGATCGAAAGCATCTGCCATCTCTTCAGGGGGCAAGGCCCTAAAGGTCGCCATCTTGCGAGCGTCCGAGTTACTGGGGAAGCCCCCGCTGTAAAGTGCTTCTTCCGGAATGTCTTTGGCGTGCTCTTCGGCCTTTCTATCTGCCAGCGCCATAAAGAGCGACAGAAGTTCGGAAAGGCGATCTGCGGAAGCAAGAATCTTCGAAGCGTTTTCTGAGTAATAAGCGGCCGGGTGCTCAAATAAGCCTTGTCCGTTCTTAGTGATCCATACCGACATGCCTTTCATGAGGAAGGGCTGTTTTTTGGTCTTAATGCGCACGAACGGCAGCGGTTTAATGCCCTGCTCTTTTTGCTCGCGCGTCACGAAAGATCTTTCCTTCATGTCTTTTTCTGTAATAGCCCACATTTCGTTCGGATCGGCAGAAAGATCCCAGCAAATCCATTCGTTTCGAACAGAGGGGTTCTCAAACAGCGGCATCACCGGTCTTAAGCCTCTGCGGTGATGAAGACTGTAGCGATCGACATATAGAAGCGGTCGCTTTTCGTTCAGAAGCTCGACAATCTTGTCGGACTTGCTGATCGAGAGTGCGTACTCCCAAAGACGGGGATTCTTGCTTGCAATCAGTTTGGCAAGCTGCAAGGTGGCAAAGGCATCCGAGCTTGCATCGTGCGCATGGCGATGAGGCAGATTGTTTGCCGGAGTCAGGCGATCCAATTTGAAACAAACGGTGCCGTCTTCTTTTGTGGGCCAATTCAAAATTTGAGGTGCCACAGCATAAACGGCAATCACTAAGAGAAAAACGTCGAATCGTCCACGCCCTTCTCCATACTCGGTGTCGTATGCCGGCAGCAGATTGCGCCAGAACATGAAGCGCGTCATCTCATCGTCATAATTGCGATTGTTGTAGCCGATTGTGATCGTGCCGGGTTTGCCCATTTCATCACGAATGACTTTGGCGAAATCAGCTTCGGCCAGCGCGTTTTCTTCATCCATGAGCGACATCGGCGTAATACCCGTCACCAGAGAAGATCCCGGGGACGGGATGTAGTCGTCTGCAAGCTGGGCATAAAGCACCATACTTTGTCCGATGATATTGAAGTTGGTATCGGTTCGAAACGATCCGTACTGCACAGGGCGGTCTTTGCGCGCTTCTGTTCCGAATGTTTCGTAGTCGTACCAAAGGTAACTTGTTGAATTGTTGACAGTATCGGTCATGGACTTTTCGCAAAATTAGGTAGGCCAATATTACAAGAAACCGCCGTTAACCAACACGTTCGCGGATGCTGAAAGCGTAAAAAGACGAAAGCCGGCGTTTCCGCCGGCTCATGCCCTAAATCTTACTCAGATTACATCGCCAAATAGGCTTGTCTGATCATGTAAAGGCAGACGAAGCACAGCAGGCAGGCAAAGATCTTCTTGAGCGGTTTTGTGTCGATAGAGTGAGCGACTTTTGCTCCGAGCGGTGCAAACAGCACACTGGTAATCGCAACGGAGAACAAGGCAGGAATACAAATGTAGCCCAGGTCAATCGGCCAGGGAGGCAGACCCGATACGTTCCAACCGCTGATGATGTAGCCGATGGTGCCGAAGAGCGCGATAGGGAAACCGAAAGCAGCACTGGTTGCCACGGCATTCTGCATTTTGACGTTGCACCAAATCATCCAAGGTACAGAGATAAAGCCGCCCCCTGCGCCGACTAAGGCCGAAAGAATACCGATTGCGATGCCCATGAAAAACTTACCGATCGTTCCCGGCAAGTTGCGGTCCGGACGCGGAGATTTGTTCAAAAACATCTTGAACGCGGAGAACCCGACGAAAGCCGCAAAAATCAAAGACAGCCAGAATGTCGGCAACCAGCCTGCGATCTGTGCACCGACAACCGCACCGACCAAAATGCCGGGAGCTACGGAAGCCACGACATTCCACAAAACAGCACCGCGTTTATGGTGTGCTCTGACGGAAGAAAGAGAAGTAAAAGCGATGGTTGCCAGCGATGTTGCAATGGCAACATGAACGATATGTTCATGGGGAATCAAACTCGACGGGATCAGCATAATCAGGAACGGTGTAATGATCATGCCGCCGCCGATACCCAAAAGGCCTGCCATAAATCCCGTAAAGCAGCCTAATAAAGCCATAAGGCCGATTGTTGTGAGTGCCACTTAATCCTCTTGTATGGTTTGAGAATTTGAAAATTTGAATAGGAAAAATCTTAGCGCTTATCTTCGTTTTTTAACGGCTTTTCGCTGGAAGTGGCGTAAATACTAGGTTTGCGAAATAAGATGCGGCTGAAGCGCTTTCCACTCGTCCTCATTCACAGGCGTGATCGACAGGCGGTTGCCCTTCTGAAGAACCCGCATTCCTTCACAACCCGGAATCGTTCTTAATTCAGCGATAGAAACGAGTTTGACTTTATGAAGAATATGCACATCGACTTGAACCCAGCGGGGCTTCGCCTGAGTACTCTTCGCGTCGAAATATTCTGAAGTTTCATCAAACTGCGTCGGATCCGGATAAGGTTCGGAGGCAATTTCACCAATACCGACGATGCCAGGCTGAGCACACGAAGAGTGGTAGAAAAGGACCGGATCTCCGATCTTGCAAAGATCGCGCATGAAATTGCGGGCCTGGTAATTACGCACGCCGAACCAACCAACCTTGCAGTCCTTCATGCCGAGGACATCGTCAACGGAAACTTCGCTTGGCTCCGACTTCATCAGCCATGCATAGTGCTCAAAACCTGCCATAATTTGTTTACCTCTATTTACTGAGAAGCTCCTTATATCATGTCTTCAGACTCAGTCCAACTTTGTTTGTCCCGCAAGACCGGAGAAATGCTTCACAGGCTCCGTGCCAACCGTCCTCTCGTTCACTGCATTACCAATGAAGTCGTGCAGGAATTTACGGCTAATGTTCTGCTTGCCGCAGGAGCCTCCCCCGCGATGGTTGTGGGCGAAGGCGAAGCCGAATATTTCGCCGGCATCGCCTCTGCACTCTCCGTAAACGTGGGAACCCCCTACGAAGCCCGCATCGAAACCATGAAGAAGGCCATTCGCGGAGCTCTTGCCGCAGGAAAACCATGGGTACTCGATCCTGTTGCAGCCGGCGGCATTCCCTGGCGCGACAAAGTCATTTTTGAACTCTTAGAAATGCAGCCGACGGCTGTCCGAGGCAACGCTTCCGAGATCCGCTTTTTAGCCGGAGTAGGTACGGGCGGGAAAGGCGTGGATAGTTTGGATGACTCTTCTTCTGCCATTGAAGCCGCTAAAACCTTAGCTCGAAAGTACAAAACATTTGTTGTCGTGACCGGATTGAAGGACTACGCAACAGACGGTGAACGCGTGCTTTGCGCCGTCGGGGGCAGTGAAATGATGACGTTGGTCGTCGGAACCGGCTGCTCACTTTCCGCACTGCTCGCCGCCTTCCTCGGGGGAGCTGAACGCTCGCTTGAAGCATGCATTGCATGCTGTGACTACGTAAACTACGCCAACGATACCGCTTCCACTCGCTCAAGCGGTCCGGGATCCTTCCATTTTCAATATTTGGATGCCCTCTATCAAATCCGTCCTGAGGACTTCAGAAAATGAAATCCGGCAAGAAATTGGATCTTTCTCTTTACCTTGTCCTGGATGCCAACCTTTGCAAAACGCCTGAAGGAATGGCTGAGACAGCAAGAAAGGCCGTAGAAGGCGGATGTACCGTTGTGCAACTTCGCGCGCCGGAGTGGAAAAAGAAAAAACAGCTTCGAGCTGCCTTTCTTCTCAAAGAGCTCCTCAAAGACACGGATGTGCTTTTCATTGTGGATGATCACATTGATATCGCTTTGCTCAGCGGTGCCGACGGTGTTCACGTCGGACAGGAAGACATCGATCCTAAGTACGTCAGACAGTTTTTAGGTCCTGATGCAGTGATCGGTTTATCTGTCGGCAGTATTAAAGAATTAAACACGATCGGACCTGATGTGGATTACATCGGAATCGGCCCGGTGTTCTCTACCAAAACGAAGGTCGATGCGGGCGCAGCTGTTGGCTTAGGCCTGCTTGAGTATATTTCTAAAGAAGCGGGGCTCCCAAACGTTGCCATCGGCGGCATCAATCAAAGCAATGCCGCAGACTGCATTCGTCACGGAGCCGACGGAGTCGCAGTCGTTTCAGCAATTTGCGGCGCGGAAGATCCGAAAACTGCCGCAGCTGCCATCAAGAAAGCCGTTAACGACGCGCTTTCGATTTAGATTTTTCGGCCGTGCTCGCGGATTCGGGTGCGGCCTTTCTATTTGTCCATTTCATCAGCCCGAAGAGCGCGAGCAGGATCACAAGCCAAGCACCGATAAACATAAACACCATCTGCGTGCTGGCTTTTCTTGACTGGCCCTGAACAAATAAACCGTAGCTCTGTTTTGCCTCTTCCAATGAGGAAGCACAGATAAGGGGATTCTTAGCCGGTTCAAATACTTCTTTCGTCACGGTTTGGGGCGTCTTGCCGTCGCCGGTGACGCCGATCTTGGAGCAGTAGCCCGCCAGACTCTTATGGCCCGCCTTCTCGACATAAGTCCAGTCCGCCTGCGCTAATTTTTCTCCTCTGGAAAACGCAAAGGTCGTGTCCCAGATGCAATAGAAAGCGCAAATTAAAAGCGTTACCAGAAACCAAAGCTGCCAGCGGATTTTCATACGGATCAGATTCAAACGGAAAAGAAGTGTTACTTGCTCATAACGGCTGCACAAGTCTAAGTCAAACCGTTCTTCTATGTACTATGCCGACAACATACGAAACAATTTCGGAGCAAAACAATGAACTTAAAAATGAAGCACCTGATGACCGCTTTGATCGCCTCTGCTGCCGTCGGACAAGCCGTCCATGCACAGGAAGCATCGTCCGCAGTCGCACAAGACACCAAGCAAGTTGAGCAAGCCGCTGGCGGTATGGCAAACAAAGTCGCAGGCTGGCTCGATAAGTTATCCGATTCCGTCAGAACGCTCGGCGAAAAAAGCGAAGAGTGGTCTAAAGACGCTGCTACGTACAAAGACCAGCTCAAAGAGCAGTGGCCTTCTATCAAAGAGCAGTTCAATCAGAAACTCAGCGAAGGCATGGAGAAAGGTCAGCAATCCAAAGAAGCTGTTTCAAAATGGCTGGATGACACTTTCTCTCAGGAGCGCATCAACAAAGCCGAAGAGTGGATGACCAACTTCAAAAACGGCGTAACGGATAACGTTGTCGACCCGTTGGTACCTTACCTTTTGGCCATGCGTTATCCCAATCCGATGGACGAATGGAACCAGGGCTATCGTCGTGAATATCCGGTCTCCATTAAAGGCATGGATCGTCCGCTTCAGGTCACATTGCCGCTCTCTTGGAATCTTTCTCAGAACCTGCAGCTCGGTCAGAATGAATTCATGAGCTGGCGCAGTGAATCCGGCACCGGCCAATATGTGGTCGCTTTAATTGAAACTCCGACCGGAGCAACCGTTGACAGCATTGTTGCGGGCCTTCAGAAAGCTCGTCCCGACGCCGTAACAGAAAAACTCCCGAATTCTCAGATCGTTCGCGTTTACTTCCCTGCTAAAACCGATGCAGAGAATGCCGTTTATTACTACGCCGTTCCGACAGGAGATCAGGTCTTCACAGTCTGCGGAGAAGTCTTGCGCAGCAAGGACGAAAAGACCGAAGCTCTGAATCAAAGACTTCAGGCAGAAAGCAATTTCTTTAACGCCGTGGCGTCCAATATCTTTGTGAAACCTGCGTCTTAATCAGAACGTATTTTCCTTCGAAAGCCTGAGACAAACCTCGGGCTTTTTCTTTGCCGAATTTTCCTGGTTTTGTTCTCGTTGGAAGGACTTGCCTCGAATTAAAATGATGCCATTCCGAAATTCTCAATTCCTCACATACACACTCCTTCCTTCAGCGGGAATCAGTGTTCAGGAGAAAACATGGCTGAAATTGTTACGACGTCCATTAAGTCTCTTCCGCTTGTCTATCGCGGCAAAGTCCGTGACAGCTACGCTGTCGGCGATGACAAACTTCTTATTGTCGCTTCCGACCGTATCTCTGCTTTTGACGTCATCCTCGGCGATCCGATCCCCAAGAAAGGCAAAATTCTGACGGCTTTGACGGACTTCTGGTTCAAAGAACTCGACGGAATCGTCCCGAATCATCTGACGGGCATTGATCCCGAATCCGTAGTTGCTCCCGAAGAACGCGATCAGGTTAAGGGACGCGCCGTCGTTGCCAAACGCCTGAAACCGATTCTCGTCGAATGCGTAGCCCGCGGCTACCTCTCCGGCAGCGCCTGGAAGGAATATCAGACCACCGGCCAGATCTGCGGCGTCAAACTCCCCGCCGGTCTGAAACAGAGCGAAAAGCTGCCTGAACCGATCTTCACACCGGCCGGAAAAGCTGAAGCCGGCCATCACGACGAAAACATCACTTATGAAGATGTCGTCAAACAGTACGGCGAAGACACCGCTTCCAAGCTCCGTGACTACACACTGGCTCTTTACAAGAAAGCCGCTGAATATGCCGCCTCCAAGGGCATCATCATCGCCGACACCAAGTTTGAATTCGGTCTGGACGACAACGGCACAGTCGTTTTAATGGACGAAATCCTGACTCCGGACAGCTCTCGCTTCTGGCCTGCCGACGAATATAAAGTCGGTCAGTCGGAACCGAGCTTTGACAAACAATTCATCCGTGACTGGCTTGAAAGCCAGCCCTGGAACAAGAAAGCTCCGGCGCCCAAGATCCCGCAGGATGTGTTGGATAAGACCAGCAGCAAATACGAAGAAGCTCTGATCCGTCTGACAGGCAAAGGCGTTACCGCCTAAAATTCCCCTAACGAAACACAGAACGCGCCGCTTGCGGCGCGTTTCGATTAACAGAAATCCAACAGGAATCTCAAGATGCAAGAAAATAAACCGGTTGTCGCCATTTTGATGGGATCCAATTCTGACTGGGACGTCATGAAAAACGCTGCTGAAATGCTCCAGTCTTTTGATGTTCCGTTCGAGGCCAAAGTCGTCTCCGCACACAGAATGCCGGACGAAATGTTCGAATACGCCGAAACTGCCCGCGACCGCGGCATCCGTGTGATTATTGCCGGCGCCGGCGGTGCTGCTCACCTTCCCGGCATGCTCGCTGCTAAGACAACGCTGCCCGTCTGCGGTGTTCCCGTCCCGAGCCGCTACCTGAAGGGCCAAGATTCTCTGTATTCCATCGTTCAGATGCCTAAAGGCGTCCCGGTCGCAACTTTTGCCATCGGAGAGGCCGGCGCTGCTAACGCTGCACTTTATGCCGTCCAGATTTTGGGTACGACGGATGCCGTTTTGGCAGATAAGCTTGCGGCTTTCCGCAAAGCTCAGAACGAAAAAGCCCGCAACATGACTCTTCCGCTTTAACAGATACATGATGAAAGACACACCGATTCTTCCCGGCAGCTGGCTCGGACTCATGGGGGGCGGTCAATTAGGCCGCATGTTTGCTCAAGCCGCCGCTACGATGGGCTACCGCGTCTGCGTATTGGAGCCTGATAAAAACGCCCCGGCCGCCATTGTTGCCGAAAAGCACATCTGTGCTCCCTATACGGACGAAGCTGCACTGACCGAACTCGCCTCGCTCTGCAAGACCGTCACGACCGAGTTTGAAAACGTTCCTGCTGCCGCTCTGGAGTTCTTAGCATCTAAGGGCGTCGAAACATGCCCTGCTGCTAACGCTGTCCGTATCACGCAGGACCGATTCGATGAAAAATCTTTCATCAAGTCTGCCGGCGCTCCCGTTGCCCCTCATTTGCTGATCGAATCCGACGAGGATCTCAAGAAGGCTTCTGCTCCCTATTTCCCCGCCATCTTAAAAACCGCCCGTTTGGGCTATGACGGCAAAGGCCAGATTACGGCGAATGACCGCCGCGAACTGGCAATGGCTTTTGAGAAGCTCGGTAAAGTTCGCTGTGTTTTAGAAAAGCGCCTGCCGCTCTTTAAAGAAGTCTCTGTCATCGCCGCCCGCAACAGCAAGGGTGAAGTGGCCGTTTTTCCGGTGTCTGAAAACTACCACCGCAACGGAATTCTGGCGGTTTCCGTCATGCCGGCTCGTTTAGACGAAGAGATCACCAACCGCGCCCGTGAAATCGCTTCCAAAATCATTGAGAAGCTCGATTATGTCGGCGTGCTCTGCACAGAACTCTTTGTACTTTCCGACGGACGTCTGGTCGTTAACGAATTGGCTCCGAGACCGCACAACTCCGGTCACGCCACGATCGATGCCTGCATCTGCAGCCAGTACGAACAGCAGGTTCGCGCCATGGCCAATCTGCCGCTCGGCGATACGACTCAGGTTTCTAAGTCCGTCATGCTCAACCTACTCGGAGATCTTTGGTTCGATGAAAACGAAAACGTCCGTGAACCGGATTGGAGCCAAGTACTGGACATCCCGGGTCTCAAATTGCATCTTTACGGTAAGAAGCAGCCGAGGCATGCACGTAAAATGGGCCACATCACTTGTTTAGCCGCCACGGAAGAGGAAGCGATGTTTAAAGCCCAAATGGCGGCCCGCATTTTAGGTCTCGAACTTCCCGAATAACGTTATGCATTCTGATCTTGAGAAGGCCGTCAAAATTCTCGAAGCCGGCGGCTTGGTTGCTATTCCCACTGAAACGGTATACGGCTTAGCCGCCGACGCAGAGAACGAAGCGGCGGTTAAATCGATTTACGCCGCTAAAAACCGCCCGGCCACGCATCCGCTGATTGTGCATGTTGCCTCAGCAGAAGCTCTGCCCTACTGGGCCCGAGAGATTCCGGAAGATGCCAAAAAGCTGACTGAGGCGTTTTGGCCCGGTCCTCTGACGATCGTTTTAAAACGCTCCGCACACGCCAAAGACTTTGTGACCGGCGGACAGGACACGGTTGCGCTTCGCTGTCCGTCGCATCCTTTGGCTCACGAACTTTTAAAGCGTTTTGACGCGGGCAAAGGCCGCGGCTTAGCCGCACCGAGCGCCAACACCTTCGGCAAGATCAGTCCGACAACCGCTCAGCATGTGCGTGATGACCTCGGGGAGAAGCCCGACGGCAAAACCGACTTCATCCTTGACGGCGGAGAATGCACCGTCGGCATTGAATCGACGATTCTTGACCTCACGGGCGAAACACCGCGCATCCTTCGCGAAGGCGACGTCAGCGGCGAAATGATCTCTAAAGTGATCGGCAAACCCGTTGAACACGGTGCGGTTGGCGCTTCTCCGCGCGTCTCCGGCTCAATGAAGAGCCACTACGCGCCTGAGCACGTTTTAAAGATTGTCTCGGCAGACGACCTGCCGGGTGAGACACAGTTCTTAGCCCGTCACTTCAAAACCTTCTCTTTGATTGCGCCTGAAAAGATCGCGAAACGCTTCAGCACGGTCGCAGAAAAAGTTCGCGGCTACAAAGACGCCAAGGAACTCCAGGTCAACCTTTACAAGTGGCTGCACGAACTCGACCGTGACGGCGGGGATGTTATCTTTGCTGTCGAGCCGGAATTAACCGATTCTTCAGCCGGTGTTCTGGATCGACTGACCCGCGCTGCCGCTGAAAGACCCAACAAGGAAAGCAAATGAGCGATACACCCGCAGATCTCGTCCGCTTATCTAAGCGCATGAGCGAACTCGGTTTATGTTCACGACGAGAAGCCGATGAGTGGATCTCCAAAGGCTGGGTTAAAGTTGACGGTCAAGTCGTTAGCGAACTCGGCAGCAAAGTGCGCCCTGACCAAAAGATCACGATTGACCGGAAGGCTCAAGATCAGCAGAACGAGCGTGTGACCATTATTCTCAACAAGCCGCTCGGCTATGTCTCCGGACAGGCTGAGGACGGTCATGAACCGGCACGCATTTTGATTACGCCGAGAAACCGCTGGATCGATGATCCTTCTCCTCGCCGCTTTAATCCTTCTCAGTTAAAGAGCCTGGTTCCTGCCGGTCGTCTGGACATCAACTCCACCGGCCTTCTGGTTCTGACTCAGGACGGACGCATTGCCAAAACCATCATCGGTGAGAACAGCTCCGTCGAAAAAGAATACATCGTGCGTGTTGCGATGACCGACGGCCGCTCCAACAGCGAATTTCCTCCGGCGAAGCTTGCGCTTTTAAATCACGGGTTGGAACTGGACGGTAAGCCTTTGGAGAAGGCCGAAGTTTCCTGGCTCAACGAAGACCAATTAAAATTCGTCCTTCGTGAAGGCCGAAATCGTCAGATTCGCCGAATGTGTGATCTTGTCGGTCTGAAAGTCCTCGCACTTAAACGGGTCCGTGTCGGCAATGTCCGCCTCGGCAAGCTTCCGGTCGGTAAGTGGAGATATTTGGAAGACGGCGAAAGTTTTACCGGTCCCGCCCCTAAAAGAGCCTCTTCCAGCAGACCGGCTGCCGGTGCGCCGCGTCGCCCGAAAACCTTTAAACCTCGTAAACCGAACTTTAGAAAAACTCGAGACGAATGACGCCGAGTCGCTTTAACCTCAGCCCCGAGTGGGGCCTTGTGATGGTGACGGCCCTTTGGGGTTCTTCTTTTATTCTTTTGTCCCTGAGTCTTAAAGGACTCTCGCCGGGGCTGCTTGTTGCTTTACGTTTCGGAGGCGGTGCCGTTCTAATGGCGTGCCTCTTGAGATCGGCCCTTTTCAAACTCAAAAAAGTCGATTGGATTGCTGGCTGCGCCACGGGAACGTGTATTTTTCTGGGTTACTTCCTGCAGACGGTGGGCCTGCAGACGATTACGAGTTCGATTTCGGCCTTTCTGACGGCGCTTTACGTGCCGTTTGTACCGCTTTTCCAATGGATTATCTTTAGAAAACGCCCGACGCCCATTATTGCCGGAGGCATTTTATTTGCCTTCCTCGGCATGCTCCTCATCTTAGATCCCACCAAAATCTCTTTTAACGGGAACATCGGAGAGTGGCTGACGATTGCCAGTGCGGCTGCCTGCGCGATGGAAATCTTGGTTCTCGGGCGCTTCGCCAACTCTTGTGATCCGAAAGCTTTTTGCTTTACTCAGTTGGTTACCGTCACGTTTTGGAGCACGCTCTACTGCATTGTCTTTGAAGACGTTCGCTTTGATCCTACGCCCGTGACTTATGTCTGTATGGCCATTTTGATCGGCATGATTGTCTTTAATCAGGTTATGATGTGCTGGGCGCAGAAATTCGTCTCGCCGACACGTGCCGTTCTCATCTATACCCTTGAGCCTGTATTTGCCGGCATCATCGGTTACGCGATCGGAGAGCCGTTTACGAAGGGCGCGGTCGTCGGTGCCGTCATGGTGGTGCTGAGTATCCTCATCAGTTCCTGGCTGCCCGGCTACCTCAAGAACCGAGGCCACATCTCTAAGGAGGCGGTCCGTGAGTAACGCTCCCATCGGAATGTTTGATTCGGGGCTCGGCGGCCTGTCCGTCATGCACGCTGTTCGAGACGCCCTCCCCGGCGAAGACATCATTTATTACGGTGATTGTCTCTACGCACCGTACGGCGACAGAAACTCCGAGTACATAAAAGAACGGTGTCTCGCGATCGGACGCTTTCTGATTTCCAAAGGCGCTAAAGCGATCGTAGTTTCCTGCAATACCGCCACGGCAGAAGGCGTTAACACGATGCGGGATACGTTTGATATTCCGATCATCGGCATCGAGCCGGCAATCAAACCGGCAGCGGCGGCGACAAAGACCGGCGTAGTCGGCGTGATCGCCACGACCCGCACCATCACCAGCGAACGCTACCTGAGACTCGTTCGTGAATTTGCCGGAACCAAGGTCAAGGTCGTTTCGGTTCCGTGCCCGGGTCTCATGGAATGCGTCGAAAGCGGTGACTGGGACTCCTTCAAGACCCAAAAGCTAATCGAAAAGTATCTGCACCCGATCAAGCGTGCAGGTGCTGATAAGCTCGTCCTCGGCTGCACGCATTATCCGTTCCTGTCTAACGTGTTGAAGCGTGAACTCGGCAGCGGAACCGAACTCATCGATCCAAGCGCAGCAGTTGCCAGAGAACTTAAACACCAGCTCTCCAAACGCGGCTTACTTTCGGACGGTGCAAAAGGCAAAGAAGTGTTTTCTATCAGCGGAGATGCGGAGAAGCATCGCGCTGTCATCGAGCGTCTTTGGAACTCAGAAGAAGCACTTGATCTGCGTTCTGACCCTCCCGCAACGAAAGCAACTCTCTCTTGAGCCTTTTCGACCTTCAAATCATCCAATTTGAGCGAATTTAGACGCTGTCATTACGCCGGACTGCCATACTTTCAAGCAATTAAAGAAAGTACTTGGATTCAACTCAAATGCACGACTCTGTTCTTGAACGTGTTACGTTACGCCGCTCCCTCGGAGCAAAATACCTCACCACACCTGCCCCCTCTAAAGAAGACTATGCTGAAGCCCTCACATGGGCCATTGCAGCGCCTGATCACTGCCATCTGAGCCCTGCTCGTTTCGTGGTCATTGAAGAGCGTCAGAAATTTGCCGACTTTTTTGAAGCCGGCGCTCTGGCCGACGGAGCTGATCAAGAAGGCGCCCAGCGCGCCCGCAGCAAAGCTTTAAAGGCTCCGGCTATGGTCGCTGTGGTCGCCAAAATCGATGAACACAACGAAAGAGTTCCTACCCACGAGCAGTGGATGACCGTCGGCGCTGCTACCTCTAATTTCCTTGCCGCTCTTGAGCTCAAAGGCTTTGCAGGTAAAATCGTGAGCGGCTCGTCCACGCACTACCGCGACGCCGTCGATGCCCTTTGCAAGAAGGGCGAAGTCATCGCCTGCTGGATTATGCTCGGCACGGCAAAACCGGATGCCCCGGGCGCCGAAGTCCGTTCTATTTACGACGAACTGTTAACCTATTTTTCTTAAGAAGCAAACATTAAGAGGCCGTCATGAAACGCTTTTTCCTTATTCTTCTCGGCATGTTCATGTCCGCAACTATGCTGACCGGATGCGGATACAACGAGATCCAGACGCTTGATGAGTCGACCAAGGCAGCTTGGAGCGAAGTTTTAAATCAGTATCAGCGCCGCAACGACCTTATTCCGAACGTGGTTAATTCCGTTAAAGGCGAAGCCGATTTCGAGAAATCCACGCTCACGCAGGTGATCAATGCCCGCGCTAAGGCTACTTCCATTCAGGCAACCCCTGAGCTGATGGAAAATCCTGAAGCCTTCCAGAAATTCACACAGGCCCAGGGCGAATTAAGCAGCGCGCTGTCCCGCCTGCTTGTCACTGTCGAACGCTACCCTGACTTGAAAGCCAACAAAGCCTTCCAGGACCTGCGTGTACAGCTTGAAGGCTGTGAAAACCGCATCGCGATTGCACGCAACCGCTACATTAAATCCGTTCAGCAGTACAACACGTACATCCGTCAATTCCCGCAGATGGTCTGGGTTTGGATCCTCGGATACAAACCTAAAGCTCAGTACGCGGTAGCCGACGAAGCTGCCATTACGACACCTCCTACGGTAGATTTCAATGGTTCAGCAGCTACAGCTCCGGCCAAACCTTAATCGTTTCGGCCTTCTCATCGGTGCGTTCTTCTTTTGGCTGAGCGCGCTTTTCTGCACGGTATCGGCGGCTGACCTGCTTCCGATACCGGAAGTGGCTTATGTCACCGATACTGCACACCTTCTGACGGCCGAACAAAAACGTTCGCTTGAAGCCAAACTTGCGGGATTTGAGGAGAAGTACGGTTCTCAGATCGCCGTTATCATCGTTCCTTCCACGAACGGCGAGCCGATCGAAGACTACGCACATCGCGTCGGTGACAACTGGAAGCTGGGCCGAAAGGATGTCGGAGACGGTCTTCTCCTGATCGTTGCCGTCAATGACCACAGAATCCGTATTGATGTGATGAGAGCGCTCGAAGGAGCCATTCCGGATGTGGCTGCGTCCCGCATTATCACGGACGTGATGGCGCCGAACTTCCGTCAGAACAACTACTACCAAGGCATCAGTCAGGCCTTGGACAAAGTGTTTACGCTGATTGAAGATGCCAAACTTCCGGCGCCGCAGAAGAAACGTTCGGAAGCCAATATTCTTTACGATCCGGCCGAAGCTCTGTGGGACGAACCTTGGGTGGCTGTGCTCTTCATAGGATTTGTCATCACGATGATGCTGCGTGAGCTCATGGGTCGCAAGTCAGCCCCTCTTGCAGGTTTAGCCGTGGGCGGTTTAGCGGCGTTTATTATGCAGTCGCTGTTTGCAGGTATTGTGATCGCTCTGGTCGTAGTCGTGATTGCCATGTGTATTCCGACCGCCGTTCTTGAGGCCGGCGCCCGACGGACCGCCAAGATGTACGGAACCGACCGCCGTTACCGCGGTAAACGCGGGGGCGGAGACGACGGATTCGGAGGCTTCGGCGGATTTGGCGGGGGCGGCTTCGGAGGAGGCGGTTTCGGCGGCGGCATGGGTGGCGGAGCCGGATCTGGCGGAGGCGGTGACGCAGCCGGCGGAGGCGCAAGCGGAGGCTGGTAAAAAATGTCTATCGGAAGAATTCTTAAACATTGGGTAATGTCGCCCGTCCCCGTCACTCTGGCATTTCCTCAGTCCTCTTTGGATGCAGTGACGAAATGCATTGAAGAGTGCGAGCAGCAGACGAGCGCTGAGTTCCGACTCATCATCGAACGCAGTATTCCTTCTAAAGGGCTTCGAGAGAACATCACGGACGCTCAAAGAGCCAAGGAGCTCTTCGGGCGCTACGGTGTCTGGGACACGGAAGACAATAACGGTGTGCTGATTTATTTAAACCTTTCGGACCGTGCCATCGAAATTTATTTAGACCGAGGTGCAGCACGAGAGGTGAGGCAAACCCAGCTGGATGACATCGTCAAACAGATGGAAATCGCTTTTGCTGATAAGAAGTTCGAGGAAGGTGTTTGTCAGGCCTTCAGATCACTGGCCGCGATTTTGTCTAAGCCTTTCCCGAACAAACCCGTTCAGGATCCGGTGCCCAACACACCTGTCGTACTATAACTTTTTACTTTCTTGAAGGCCGCCCGAGTTTTTCTCCGGCGGCTTTTCTTTTGCCGGCCGGTCCTTCTCACGGAAACCAAGGCTAAGCCGTTAAAAATTAGAACAATCCATCCATGAGCCAACATAAAAATGCTCATTCCAAGTTGCTAAAATGTTGACTCCTTTTTATTTCTCTATGAATTTCATCGTCATGGAACTGTCTGCTCTTACCGCAATCTCTCCCCTCGACGGCCGCTACGGACGCCAAACTGCCGAACTCCGCGACATCTTTTCCGAATTTGCACTGATGCGTGCTCGTGTCACGGTTGAAGTTGAATGGCTCATCGCCCTTTCCGAATTCAACCTGCCCGAACTTAAAGATCTTTCCGAAGAAGACAAACTTTATCTTCGCGGATTAGTCAGCAGCTTCTCCGTTACCGACTGCCAGGCGATCAAAGACATCGAAAAAACCACCAACCATGACGTTAAAGCCGTTGAGTACTGGATCAAGAGCAAGATGACCGTCAATGAACATCTGGCTGCCGCCAGCGAATTCGTTCATTTCGGCTGCACCTCTGAAGACATCAACAACACTTCTCACGCTTTGATGCTTTCTTCCGGCCGTCAGCTCATCTGTTCTCACCTTCAGATGATCATCGACAAGCTCAAGGGTTTTGCTCATGAATGGGCCGGCGTTTCCATGCTGTCCCGCACACACGGCCAGCATGCTTCTCCGACAACCGTCGGTAAAGAAATGGCCAACGTAGCCGCACGTCTCGAGTTTGCCGTCCAGGCCATCGAAAAAGTTAAGCTGCTCGCCAAGATGAACGGTGCCGTCGGCAACTACAATGCCCACACGATCGCTTATCCGGACAAAGACTGGCCTGCTTTCGCACGCAATGTCGTGGAAAACCGTCTGCACCTGACATTCAATCCTTACACGATTCAGATCGAACCGCATGACTACATGGCAGAACTCTTCAATGCCATTACTCGTGCCAACACGATCCTGATCGACTTGGACCGCGATATCTGGGGCTACATCTCCCTGAACTACTTCAAGCAGCAGCTCAAAGAAGGCGAAGTCGGTTCTTCCACAATGCCGCATAAGGTCAACCCGATTGACTTCGAAAACTCCGAAGGCAACCTCGGCATGGCTGACGCCTTCTTTACCTTCCTTGCTCAGAAACTCCCGATTTCCCGCTGGCAGCGCGACCTGACCGACTCTACCGTCCTCAGAAACCTGGGCGTTGCTTTCGGCTACAGCATTGTCGGTTACACCTCTCTGGAACGCGGCATGAACAAGCTCCGTCTGAACGAAGAGGCCATTGCCGCTGACCTAGATCAGTCGTGGGAAGTTTTGGCGGAGGCCATTCAGACCGTGATGCGCCGTTACGGTGTTCCTCATCCGTACGAACAGCTCAAAGCCCTTACCCGCGGTAAAGGCATCAGCCCTGAAACCATCCACGAGTTCGTTGCAACGCTGGACATTCCTGAAGATGCCAAAGCCTCTCTGCAGAAACTCACCCCCGCCACTTATATCGGTTTAGCTGAAACCCTGGCCAAGGAAATCTAAGTTTTCCTCTTGTGAAAACGCCGGCTGTTCTTCTTGAGCAGCCGGCGTTTTTATTTATCGAAAAATTTTTTGAAAAACGATACTTAGAGAATAAAGTTCGTGAACAGTATCGTGCACCAAATGATTGCGCAGATCGTCAGAGCTAATAAAACGGCCGCGCTTCCTAAGTCTTTGGCTTTGCCTGACAGAGGATGAATTTCTCCGCCGAAACGATCCACCACTGCTTCGATCGCAGAATTCAGAATCTCAACGATAAGAACGATGAAAAGTCCCAAGATCAGCAGAAGTTTCTCAACAGTTGTCACCGGAAGAAGAACCGCGACAGGCAGCATGACGCAAGCCAAAATCGCCTCTTGGCGGAAAGCCTCTTCTGTCTGCCAAGCCCCCCGGAAGCCCTGAGCTGAATACTTGGCTGCATTCATCAGGCGGCGTAATCCGGTCTTGCCTTTGAGTTCGGAGGCGTCTTTCGGCTGGTGTTTTTCCATGTTGTTTTCTTCTCATTGATCGTGCCTGAAATCTTAGCAAGGATACAGGCACCAACAAAAAGACCGCCGAAGCGGTCCGTGAAAAAAGTCGAAATTAATCGTTTACTTTCTGTCTTAGCACGCTTTCGCTGTACAGACGGGCCATTTCGGGAAGTGGCAGCGGCTTGATCTTGGAAGCCTGACCTTCGCAGCCGAAAGCAATGTAGCGAGACTTGCACATTTCGACAGAAGCGGCGCGAGCGGCCTTCAGGTAAGCACGCGGGTCGAATGCTTCGGGATTTTCAACGAAATACTTGCGGATGGCTGCTGTCATAGCCAGACGAATGTCGGTGTCGATATTGACCTTGCGGACGCCGTACTTGATGGCTTCAACGATTTCTTCAACAGGAACGCCGTAGGTCGTACGGAACTGACCGCCGTATTTACGGATTTCTTCGAGATATTCCTGAGGAACGGAAGAAGAACCGTGCATCACGAGGTGTGTATTCGGGATACGAGCATGAATCTCTTTCACGCGCTGAATCGAGAGGATGTCTCCTGTCGGCTTGCGAGTGAATTTGTAGGCACCGTGGCTGGTGCCGATGGCGATCGCCAAAGCGTCAACCTGAGTTTCTTCGACGAACTGAGCAGCTTGATCCGGGTCGGTCAGAAGCTGATCACGTGTCATTTCAGCGTCGGTACCGTGGCCGTCTTCTTTGTCGCCCTTCATGGTTTCCAAAGAGCCGAGGCAGCCGAGTTCGCCTTCTACGGAAACGCCGACCCTATGAGCCATGTTGACGACTTCTTTGGTGACGTTGACGTTGTAGTCGAACGTAGAGATCGTCTTGCCGTCGCTCATCAGAGAGCCGTCCATCATCACAGAAGAGAATCCGAGGTTGATGGCGCCTTGGCAAACAGCCGGACTCTGGCCGTGGTCCTGATGCATACAGACCGGAATATGCGGATAGGATTCAATAGCAGCCTTAATCAGGTGCTCAAGGAAAACTTCACCGGCATACTTACGAGCGCCGGCAGAAGCCTGCATGATGACGGGCGCGTTTACTTCGTCCGCAGCCTGCATGATGGCCTGAACCTGTTCAAGATTATTAACGTTGAAAGCCGGAATACCGTAGTTATTTTCTGCTGCGTGATCAAGGAGTTGACGCAACGACACGAGAGCCATGTTTTGATCTCCGAATATTAATCCAAAGGGATTCTTGACCGAATCCGTAATCTGTTAATTCTAACCAAATACGATCGGCCCCTTCAATAACAAAACCGAGCTGTAGCAATATTTTGCGTTTCACATCTCGTTAGTCTGAAAGCTCTTCCATCACTTTCAAGCAAGACAGCAATTCATCGCGAGTATGCACTCCGAATTTTTTGTAAAGATTCAGCCGATGGCCCTGAACGGTACGTTCTGAGAGACCCAGACGGTCACCAATTTGTTTGCTTGTCAGCTCCTGGACCAAAAGACGAACAATGCCCTTTTCTCGTTCGCTCATCTCATGAAAAATGGCAGCAATTTCCTGCGGACTTTGCCCACTGTTTTTTACATTCCAGCGGTTCCAGCAATTCTCGAGAACAGCATCAAGTTTTTCAGCCTCAATCGGCTTTTCTAAGAAATCAAAAGCACCGCGCTTTAATGTCCTCACAGCGGTTTCTACATCTGCATACCCCGTGATAATGACAACGGGAAGCTGAACACCGTCGGAGAATAGTTTTTGCTGCAGCGCCAGTCCCGACATGCCGGGCATACGAATATCCAGCAAAATGCATCCGGGTAGGAGCATGTTGTCTTTCTCAAGAAATTCTTCGGCAGAAAGGTAATCCACGGAACTCCACCCGAGGCATTTCAAAAGAAACGTCAGGCCTGTCCTGACACCGACATCGTCGTCGACGATGCGAATGAGAAATCTCTTTTTAATACCCGGATGGATGGTCATAGTTTTCTCTTCAGCCGTACCGTTACTTTCAAGCCGCCTTGATCACGCGGAGCATATTGGATGGCGCCGTTCATCGCCTCCAGTATGGATCTGACGACAACCAGACCTAAGCCCAATCCTTCGGACTTTTCGCTCTTAAAGGTTTGCGTACCGAGCTTCGCGACATCTTCCGCAGAGAGTTTCCTGCCGCTGTTTTCTACCGTCAGAATTGCCGAGTCTTCATCCGTCTTCAATACGACCCAAACCTCAGGACATTCCACTTTTTGGCTCTCTTCCATTGCATTTTTCAGAAGATTCCAGAAAAGAATTTCCGTCTCCACAGGATCGCCTTCAACATCAACGTCAGGCGCGCACCTAACATCTACGACGGTGTTGTTAAATTTCACCTTCAGCGTTTGCGTGATTTCTTGAACGATGCTTGTTAAATCCACTCGGGCTTCTCTTGTCACGGTCTTTTTAGAGTAGTCGCGTACTTTGTTGACGATCTGAGAAGCGCGTTTTAGTTCGTGCTCCATCTGTCCGAGGCTAAAGTCAAGCATTTCTTCGTCCGGAACTCTCTTTTGTTTACGCAGTGCCTTCAGCCCGTCTACAAAATATTTGCATGCCGCCAAAGGCTGATTCATCTCATGCGCGAACATCGAGGAAAGCTGACCCACAAGGTTGATCTTTTGCTGGGCCTCTATTTTTTCTGCAAGCTCTCTGGATTTTTCCAAAGTTCTTCTTCTGCTCTCTTCAGCCGTCAAGAGTCTTGTGGTCGCACGATCAACGAGCTTCTGGGCGCGCCAACTATGGACTACAAGTCCTACGATTCCGAGAATGACAATAAGAAACGCCGGCCAAAACTCAGTCAGCACCCGTTTTACCGACCACTCTCGAAGATATTGATAAGGTCCAACTTTAAGCGATCTGTACAGATCGTCTACCGGTTTAAAGTCGGTCGCAATCGACCATGCCTGCCCGTCTTTCTCCGGCTTCATAGACAACAACGCGAGTGTCATCTCTCTAGCCAATTCAGGATCTACTTTGTACGTGGCTGCGAACGTGTTGTTCGGATAGGCCCGCGTGGAATGCAGACATTTGATTGGGCCCGGTTTTGCACCGATGACCTTGAGTTTATCCATCACCGAGATGTTCTGAAGTTCGTATTCTTCCAGCCAACACGCTCTGACAAAACCCACGTCGCCTGAGCCTGCAATGATGTCGTTGATAATTGCAGAGGCTTTTTCTCCAGCAAAAATAACTTTTTTGAAGAATTTTTCGTGGTTAAAACCGCGGTTCTCAAGTTCTGCCATACCCGTTCGATAGCCGTGAAAAGCCGTCTTGTAGTTGGCCACCAGGACTTTACCTTTCATGTCTTCAAACTTACTAATATCTTTTCGGTCCCGGCGCGTAAAAAAGACGCCTGCAGTCCCGAAGTTTGGCTTAGTTTTGGCCGCAGTCACAATCGTGGCTAGGTCTCGGGCCCCGAATGGTTGCATCCGATAAAAGAATCCGGAGCTTGCAAAAAAGAAGTCGATCTTGCCCTGCTCTACAGCTTTCTCCAGTTCAGGTGACTGATAAACCTTAGCAACGACTTTTCGAGGGGCAAAAAATGCTTGGAGATGTTTGAGCGTCGGACCGAAGTCCATGTCAGTGCTCAGAGGCGGGGAAAAATGAATAAGTCCGATCGTTATCGGCGGCTCTGCATTTGCGGCCGCCGATACGGAAATGAAGATTGAAAAAACAAAGGCAAATAACGATCGGAACATGCTGTTGATTTAGTTTTTGTCACCGTGGCAAGAGGAGCACTTCTTCAATTGATAATTATGGTGACAGGCGTAACAAGGTTCAAGAGATGCACTGGTATCCTTGTATCCCGGTTTCGGGGGTATCGAATGCTGAGCATGACAGTCAATGCATTCCGTTGCTGCTTTTTCCGGACCTCCGGCATGTGGAATCCATACGTGAGGATTTACGGGACCGCTATCAGACTGAGCCTGAACATTTTTCTTAATCAATTCGTCAAATGTCGGTCCGTGACAGGCCAGGCATTGCTCTTTTTTCATTGCTTCGGGTGCATTCTGAGCAAATACGGCACCGGCTAGAAAAAAAGAAAGCAAAGCGGGCAAGATAACTTTTATTGTCTTCATTTTTTATCAGCCGACGGTTTCCCGCCGGCTTCTTTCTGTTGTCAGTTAGTTGGCTGCTGCATGTTCGCCGGCCCAGCGTCCCGGCATGATGGCACGAGGCATACCATTGCCGACGTACAGACCTCCGGCTGTTTCACCTGCGGCATATAAACCCTTGATCGGTTTCATATCTTGACCAAGAACTTGAGCGTTGTCGTTAATGGCCAGGCCACCCGTGAGATTGT
>OGFL01000486.1_pt1 | contig 40999 bp, 39 predicted proteins | sample 1570911 | NCBI WGS metagenome assembly OGFL01 (sample SAMEA2582050, study PRJEB24529) | metagenome | biome: Human gut stool | place: China | collected 2011 | reverse complement strand
TCAAGGATGCTATGCGCAAGGCTGATCCTATCATCACCGAGCCCATCATGAAGGTTGCTGTTATCGTTCCTGATGAATATCTGGGCGATGTTATCGGTGACCTGAACGCTCGCCGTGGTCAGATCCAGGGCATGGAGGCTATGGCCGGTACCCAGCGTGTCAACGCATTTGTGCCTCTGGCTCAGATGTTCGGCTACGCTACCGACCTGCGTTCCAAGACTCAGGGTCGTGGCCAGTATGTTATGGAGCCCTCTCACTACGAGCCGGTTCCCAAGAACATTGCTGACCAGATCATTGCTGGCCGTACCAAGGGCTAAGCGCTGAAAAGCATGAGAATTTTGCCGGGGTAGTGTAACTCCGGCAAAATTTCCTGTAAAAGCACTTGATTTTACAGGGCAAATTTAGTAGAATAGCCTTGCAGTGCAATGTCTGCATTTTGCAGGGTTGTTGTAACCAATATCAAAACCTAAATTAAGGGAGGATATTCCAATGGCTGAAAAGGCAAAGTTCGACCGTTCTAAGCCGCATGTTAACATCGGCACCATCGGTCACGTTGACCACGGCAAGACCACTCTGACCGCTGCTATCACCAAGTACCTGGCTCTGAAGGGTGATGCAGAGTTCATGGACTACGCTAACATCGATAAGGCTCCTGAGGAGCGTGCTCGTGGTATCACGATCAACTCCGCTCACGTTGAGTACCAGACCGAGAAGCGTCACTACGCTCACGTTGACTGCCCGGGCCATGCTGACTACGTTAAGAACATGATCACTGGTGCTGCTCAGATGGACGGCGCTATTCTGGTCGTTGCTGCTACCGATGGTCCCATGCCCCAGACCCGTGAGCACATCCTGCTGGCTCGTCAGGTCGGCGTGCCCTATATCGTTGTGTTCATGAACAAGTGCGATATGGTCGATGACGAAGAGCTGCTGGATCTGGTCGAGATGGAGATCCGTGAGCTGCTGAGCGAGTACGACTTCCCGGGCGATGACACCCCGATCATTCGTGGTTCCGCTCTGAAGGCTCTGGAGGCTCCCAACGATCCTGAGGATCCCGCTTACGCTTGCATCAAGGAGCTGATGGACGCTGTTGACTCCTACATCCCCAACCCGGATCGTGAGGAGGACAAGCCCTTCCTGATGCCCATCGAGGATGTCATGACCATTTCTGGCCGTGGTACCGTTGCTACCGGTCGTGTTGAGCGTGGTATGGCCAAGGTTGGCGACGCTATGGAGATCGTCGGCATTAAGCCCGACCGTCTGAACACCACCATCACCGGTCTGGAGATGTTCCGTAAGTCTCTGGACTTCGCTGAGGCTGGCGATAACATCGGCGCTCTGCTGCGTGGTGTTGATCGTTCCCAGATCGAGCGTGGCCAGGTTCTGGCTAAGCCCGGTTCTGTGCACCCCCACAACGTCTTTGAGGCTCAGGTCTACGTCCTGACCAAGGACGAAGGCGGCCGTCACACTCCCTTCTTCTCCAACTATCGTCCTCAGTTCTACTTCCGTACCACTGACGTGACCGGCATCATCACCCTGCCCGAAGGCACCGAGATGTGCATGCCCGGCGATAACGTCATGATGCACGTTGAGCTGCTGACCCCTGTTGCTATGGAAGAGGGCCTGCGTTTCGCTATCCGTGAGGGTGGCCGTACCGTTGGTTCCGGCGTTGTTGGCAAGATCATTGAGTGATTTTGTCCTTGAACGTAAGTTCCAAGGCTAATTAGTAATTTATAAAGACCTTCCCGTTCCGGAGAGCGGGAAGGTCTTTTTGTTTGTTTATGGCAGCTGCAAACGGCTTTGTTTCACAGCTCCTTTACTGGGTCAGGGTGTTATAGCAGTCTGCAAAGGCGTGCAGAAAGGCGGTCGCTTCCTCTTCTGTGGTAAGGTGGCTCAGGCTGATGCGCCAAGAGGAAAGGGCGTTGCGCCGGTCTTGACTGACTGCAAGCACTGCGCGGGAAGGCAACCCATCGGACGAACAGGCGGATTTGACCGAGACGCATACCCCGCGTGTGTCCAACTCCCGCTGGAACACGGTACCCTTTACGCCCTGCACGCTCAGGTTCAGGATATGCGGCACAGCGTTTGCCGGGCTGTTGATGCGTACTTTTGGATAGCGGGAAAGCTCTGCACGCAGCCGGTCATTCAGGCTGCGCACAGTTGCGGCGCGGGCTGGCAGCTCCGCAGTAGCCTTTTCCAAAGCCAGCGCCAGCGAGCAGGCAAGGGCTATGGTAGGTGTGCCGCTGCGGTAGGGGGTAGTGCTCTCTCCACCGTGGATGAGGGGCGGCAGTGCCAGTCCCAGCCGCTTTACCAGCACACCGATGCCGTTGAGCCCGTAAAACTTATGGGCTGTCAGGCTCATGGTGTCCATGCCCTCAAACTGCACAGGAATTTTCCCCACAGCCTGCGTGGCGTCCACATGGAAATGGCAGTTGGGGTATGCCTTTAAAAGCTCTGCAATCTCTGCAATGGGCTGTACTACACCCAACTCGCTGTCCACAGCGGTCACAGCAACCAGAACGGTGTCCGGGCGCAGCCGCTGTTTCAGGTCAGCGAGGTCCACCGTGCCGTCCGGCAGGATGTCCAGCAGCTCCACCTCGTACCCCTGCTTTTGCAGCGCCTCCAGACTGCCGCTGACGGACGAATGCTCCAGCGGAGTAGAGAGGATGTGCCTGCCTGCTGCACCTCCCAGCGCTGCCAACCCCTTTACGGCAAGGTTGTTGGCTTCGCTTGCACCGGAGGTATAGATGATGCCCGCAGGCGGTGCGCCCAGACAGCGGGCAATGCTGCCGGTCGCCTCGTTTATAGCAGCCTTTGCGGTAGTGCCTGCCTGATGGTGGGCGTTGGCGTTGCCCGGGTAGCGCCGCTCAGCTTCGCAGAAGCATTGCAGCACCTCCTCGTCCACAGGGGTGTTGGCAGAGTAATCCAGATAGAGCATAAAGCCTCCTGTAATATCAACACATTATAATGGTAGGAAATAAGAACAGGCTCTATTATAGGGCATTCCGTCCAAAAGCGCAACCCCCGCAGCCCACGGCGCAGTGTAACCGGCAAGAAAAAGCTGTCAACACCTTGCTGGAAAGCCCAAAATCTGCTATACTTAACAAAAAGGCCGCAGCGTTGCTGCTGCCTTGCCGGAGCGATTCCGGTTGTTGGAAAGAACACAAAAAGAAGGGGAGGAGCACAATGTTCAAGCGTGAGCGACTGCATAGTGGTTTCTTTCCCATTTTTGTGTGGAGGTCTTGTTCCTGAAATTCAGAGGCACTGCTGTTTCAACGGCAATGCCTCTTTTTTTGGGAATAACAGGATAGGAGGTTTTCTATGAGCGAAAAGATCGATTACTCCAAGGGCGTATACGATGCCAAAAAGTTGGGCACCGGCAGAATGTTTATTCTGGGTGTGCAGCATATGTTTGCCATGTTTGGCGCAACGGTTCTGGTGCCGCTGCTCACCGGCCTGAGCGTTTCCACCACTCTGCTGTGTGCCGGTCTGGGCACGCTGCTGTTCCACCTCATCACCAAAAAGAAGGTCCCGGCATTCCTCGGCTCCTCCTTTGCATATCTGGGCGGCTTCTCCATCGTGGCTCCCATGCTGGCTGATGCCGATGGCAACCTGACCGTTGCCAACACCAAGATGCTGCCCTATGCCTGCGCTGCCATTGCATTCTCGGGTTTGGTCTATCTGGTGGCCAGCCTGCTGATCTCCACCTTTGGCATCCGCCGCATCATGAAGTTCTTCCCGCCGGTGGTCACCGGCCCCATCATTATCTCCATCGGTCTGATCCTTGCTCCCTCTGCTATCACCAACTGCCAGTCCAACTGGCTGCTGGCCTTTGTGGCACTGGGCACTGTCATCGTGTGCAACATCTGGGGCAAGGGTATGGTCAAGATCCTGCCCATTCTCATCGGTGTGCTGGTCTCCTACGCAGTGGCACTGGTCACCGGCGCAGTGGACTTCCAGAAGATCTCCGAGGCCGCTTGGCTGGGCATCCCTCTGCACAAGGAGGCTATGGGACTGTTCGCCATTGACGGCAGCCCGGAGTTCATCAGCGCTCTGTTCACCATTATCCCCATCGCACTGGCTACCATGATGGAGCACGTTGGCGACATCGCTGCCATCAGCGCTACTGTCGGCCACAACTACATCAATGACCCCGGCCTGAACCGCACCCTGATGGGCGATGGTCTGGCCACCACCATGGCTGGTCTGCTGGGCGGTCCCGCCAACACCACCTACGGCGAGAACACCGGCGTGCTGGCACTGAGCAAGATCTACGACCCGCTGGTCATCCGCATTGCCGCTGTGCTGGCTATCATCCTGAGCTTCAGCCCCAAGTTTGAGGCTGTCATCAACACCATCCCCACCGGCATCATCGGCGGTATCAGCTTTGTGCTGTACGGAATGATCTCCGCTATCGGTGTGCGCAACGTGGTGGAGAACCGCGTTGACTTCACCAACAGCCGCAACCTGATCGTTGCCGCCGTCATTCTGGTGTGCGCACTGGGCTTCAACTCTGTGGGCGGCGTTGGCTTTACCGTTGGCAGTGTCACCATCAACCTGTCCGGTCTGGCTGTGGCTGCGATTGCAGGCATTCTGCTCAACGCCATCCTGCCCGGCAATGACTACGAGTTTGACGCTACCGCCGGTTCTGATGCTGCTACCAGCGGCAACCTGCAGGTCTGATCCTCGGGAATGCGTCCAGTTTTCTATAAGGAAATTTGGGCATCCTGCCAGATTTTAATAAATAGGAATAATTCTTAAAAATATACTTGACTAACTAGGAATTATTCGCTATAATAGAGCCATGGAAAGGGAAGTACACAAAGCCCCCTTCCATGGCTCTTTCTATACCCGGCAGCGCGGCTGCCCAGCATAGAAGCAACAGGCGGGTGGTTTCCGTCCTGTATCATTTTTAACAGATCGAATGGAGGTAAATTCTTATGAAGAAATACGTTTGCACCGTTTGTGGTTATATCGCTGAGGGTGAGATCCCCGCTCAGTGCCCCGTTTGCAAGGCTCCCGCTTCCGCTTTTGTGGAAAAGACCGGCAACACCTACGTCACCGAGCATGTTGTTGGCATCGGCAAGGCAGAGGGCGTGCCGCAGGAGATCGTTGATGGTCTGCGCGCAAACTTCGAGGGCGAGTGCAGTGAGGTCGGTATGTATCTGGCTATGGCTCGCGTGGCAGAGCGTGAGGGCTACCCCGAGATCGCCGAGGCCTACAAGCGCTATGCTTACGAAGAGGCTGACCACGCATCCCGCTTTGCAGAGCTGCTGGGCGAGGTCGTGACCGACAGCACCAAGAAGAACCTGATGATGCGTGCCGAGGCCGAGTGCGGTGCCTGCGCCGGTAAGATGGACCTGGCCAAGAAGGCTAAGGCGCTGAATCTGGACGCTATCCACGATACCGTCCATGAGATGGCAAAGGATGAAGCCCGTCACGGCCGTGGCTTCGAGGGCCTGCTGAAGCGCTACTTCAACACCGAAGTCTGATAAGGGTTCCCCAGTTATCTATGCTGCCCGCTGCAAGGACATTCCGCCTTGCAGCGGGCTTTTTGCGTTTTAATCGTGGTGACGACTTCTTTCGTAAAAGTGGAGTACCGGAGCGTCCGCAGGCGCTCCGGTACTCCGAAACAAAATGATCTTAAAGATGCGCAAAGCGAACGCGGCGCGCATTCAAAATCGTCCCGCTACAAAAGAGGCAGCTGCGCAGATTTTTGCGCAGCTGCCTCTTGCATTTTGTGGTGGCTGATACCCTTTACTGGATACCGGTAACGGGGTAATCCTGTGCCTCCACGGCCTTTTTCAGCACCTCATCGTCCACCTCTGCGTTCAGGGTAACGATGGCAGTACCGGCTTCGTGGCTGACAACAGCCTCGTCCACCTGCGGCAGAGCCTCCAGCGCTTTCTTGACGCGGGCTTCACAGTGGGGGCACATCATGCCTTCTACGGTCAGGGTCTTTTTCATAGCGGTCTCCTCCTTTTGAGTTGTATCTTCCTCCGCTGCGGGCTGCACAAGGGCAGCGGGCAGGGCAGGGACGTGTTTGGGCGGGTGGTCACGCTTTGCGCTGTGCAGGTCAAACAGGTTCAGTCGCAAGGCGTTACTCACCACGCAGAAGCTGGAAAGGCTCATGGCAGCTGCGCCGAACATGGGGTTCAGCGTCAGCCCCAAGGGGATGAACACACCGGCTGCCAGCGGAATGCCGATGATGTTATAGATAAACGCCCAGAACAGGTTTTCGTGGATGTTGCGCAGGGAAGCGCGGCTCAGCCGGATGGCGGCGGGCACGTCCGAGAGCTTGGAGTTCATCAGTACTACGTCCGCGGCGTCAATGGCTACGTCTGTGCCTGCGCCAATGGCAATGCCGGTGTCAGCGCGGGTCAGGGCAGGGGCGTCGTTGATACCGTCACCCACCATAGCTACCTTGCCGTACTTTTGCAGCTGCCGGATGACGGCCTCCTTGCCCTCCGGCAGCACTCCCGCGATCACCTCGTCCACCCCGGCCTGTCGGCCGATGGCCTCGGCAGTGCGCCGATTGTCGCCGGTCAGCATCACGACCCGGATACCCATATTCCGCAGCTCCCGGATGGCCTGCGGGCTGTCCTCCTTGATGGTATCTGCCACCGCGATAACGCCCAGCAGACGACCTGCGCCGCCAAAGAACAGGGGCGTTTTACCCTGAGCGGCCAGTGCAGCAGCCTGCGTTTGCAGCGCAGCGGGGATAGAGACCTTTGTGCCAATAAAAGCAGCGTTGCCGCCAAAGATCTCCTTGCCCTCCAGCTTGGCGGTAAGGCCGTTGCCCGGCAGGGCGGTAAAATCGGTAACAGAGGGCAGCTCCAGCTGCTTTTCCTCCGCATAGGCCAGCACTGCCCGCGCCAGTGGGTGCTCACTGCGGCCCTCCAGCGCGGCTGCCAGCGTGAGCAGCTCGGTCTCGGTCACGCCCACAGCGGGCAGAAGGTCGGTGACGGTAGGCTCGCCGCAGGTGATAGTGCCAGTCTTGTCCAGTGCCACGATGCGGGTACGCCCGGCTTCTTCCAGCGCCGCAGCGGTCTTGAATAGGATGCCGTTTTTCGCGCCCAAGCCGTTGCCTACCATAATCGCCACCGGCGTTGCCAGCCCCAGCGCACAGGGGCAGCTGATGACCAGCACTGAGATGCCCCGCGCCAGCGCGTAGCCTACGTCCCGTCCCAGCAGCAGCCAGACAAGGGTGGTGACCACCGCAATGCTGATGACCGCAGGCACGAAAAATCCGGATACGGTATCTGCGATCTTTGCAATGGGGGCCTTGGTGGCAGCAGCATCGCTGACCATGCGGATGATCTGCGCCAGCGTGGTGTCCTCGCCCACGCGGGTGGCACGGCACTGCAAATAACCGGACTGGTTGGTGGTGGCGGCGCTTACCTTATCGCCCACGGCCTTGTCCACCGGGATACTCTCGCCGGTCAGGGCACTCTCGTTCACGGCGCTGCTGCCCTCCAGCACAATGCCGTCCACCGGGATGTTTTCGCCCGGGCGCACCACAAAGATGTCCTCTTTCTGCACCTGCTCAATGGGTACGGTCACCTCGGCGCCGTCCCGCAGCAGGGTGGCGGTTTTGGGGGCAAGCTTCATCAGGCTTTTGAGTGCATCAGTGGTCTTGCCCTTGGAGCGCGCTTCCAGCATCTTGCCCACGGTGATAAGGGTCAAAATCATGGCGGCAGACTCAAAATAGAACTCCATCATGTAGTGCATGACCAGTTCTTCATTGCCGCGCAGCTGCGCATCGGTCATGGCAAACAGGGCGTAGGTGCTCCACACAAAGCTTGCCATCGAGCCCATAGCCACCAGCGTATCCATGTTAGGGGAGCGGTGCACCAGCCCCTTGAAGCCGTTGATGAAAAACTTCTGGTTGATCACCATCACGATGCCCGCCAGCAGCAGCTGTACCAGCCCCATGGCAATGTGGTTGCCGTCGAACCAGCGGGGCAGCGGCCAGCCCCACATCATGTGCCCCATGGAAAAGTACATCAGCACCAGCAAAAAGCCCAGCGAGGCTATAAGCCGCCGTTTCAGCTTGGGCGTTTCGTGGTCAGCCAGCGCGTCCAGCTCTGCGCTGGTGCTGGCGGCTGCGGCAGCCTTTTTGGGGCTTGCACCGTAACCGGCCTGCTCCACGGCGTGGATAATGGCGGCATCCTCAGCGGTGCCTTCTACGCCCATGGAGTTGGTCAGCAGGCTTACCGAACAACCGGTGACGCCCGGCACGCTCTTTACGGCCTTTTCTACCCGAGCAGAGCAGGCCGCGCAGCTCATGCCGGTAACGTTGAATTGTTCCATTGCTATTTCTCCTTGTGGTCAGTTTGCCCGGCGGGCGGTCATTTCATCAGCTTGGGCAGCAGCCGGAGCAGTTCTTCCAGCTTTTCGTCGCTGCCTGCACGCAGGTCGTCCGCCACACAGCTGCCGATATGCTGCGCCAGCAATTCCCGGGAAAAGCTGTTCAGCGCCGCATTGGCTGCAGCCACTTGTACCAGAATGTCCACGCAGTAGGCGTCTTTTTCCAGCATTCCGCGGATGCCCCGCACCTGCCCTTCAATGCGGTTCAGCCGGTTGAGCAGGGCCTTGTATTCCTCTTGGCTGCGCTCTTTGTGGCGGCAGCAGCAGGGGACAGCAGCATCTGCCGTAGTGTCCGCCTTTGGCGCATCGTCACAGCAGCAACATTGCTTTTTGCTCTCTTCCATACAGGAAACACTCCTTTCATAAACCCCCACGGGGTATATTTTCTTGCAACAGCAGTATAGCACATAATATCCGACAATTCAAGTAGGAAATCAAGAATAAATGGTGCTGCAAACAAAAAATGGTTCAGAAACGCCGCAGGCGTTTCTGAACCATAAATTAAAAGATAAAATTCCGCTGAACATGGCCGGAGCGCACGCGGAGGCCATCCAAAACCGCTGTATATAAGAAAACGAGGGAAGCCCCGCAGGCTTTCCCTCGTTAAAAATCTTACTTTACTTCCAGAATGCGCGGTGCAAACAGGCTCCACATCTTGCCCCACCAGTACCAGTCATGGGACACGTCACCACCCCAGATCTCCAGATGTGCGGGCATACCCTGATCCTTCAGCAGATCAGCCAATGCCTGTGTGTCATCCAGTGCATCGCCCTCGTAGGCACCCTGACCGGCACAGAGGATCAGGCAGTTCTCTTCTACCTTGGTCAATGCCAGCTTGTTGGCAATGCCGTTCTCCTGCAGATAGGCAAGGGGAGAGCAGCGCAGCACTATGTCGTTGCTGTCGGTGCCCCAGAAGCGGGTCAGGTCGTAGATGCCGCCCATGCCCACAGCACCTGCAAACAGGGCGGGACGGCGCAGGCGGCAGTGGACAGCGTGGTAAGCGCCCAGATCCACACCGGCAGTCCAGATCCGAGTACCCTTTTTGGCGTTGTTCAGGGTCAAAATGCGGGGAGCCAGCTCAGCGGTCAGGTAGACGAAATACTTCTCCTGCAGCTCGGCACGGCGGCGCTGGGGCAGATCACCGTTCAAAAGACCCTCGCCGTCCACGGCATCCGCGCAGAACAGCTGCACCTTGCCCTCGTTCAGCAGCTGGGCAATGGCATCGGGCATCCCATTATTCTCCCAGTCATAAAAACGGCCGCCGCGGGCGGGCAGTGCCAGCACCGGCACACCGGCATGGCCGTACACCTTAAACTCCATCTCACGGCCCAGAACCGTGCTCCACTCTTTGTAATAGGTACCCTGGATCATAAATCAAGCACTCCTTATTTTATCATTCACCGGCCCGGGCACAGTCGCTGCGCACTGGTGCCGGATTTGGAAGCTATAATCAGACAAACTGGTTGCGCTGCGGGTCGTAATCGTAGCCCACAGCGTGCAGCTTTGCGCACAGACCGGCCTTGTCGGCCTCCAGATCTTCGCACAGCGCATCGAGATCCTTATACTGATCCCGCAGTTTCAGGTTCACCACGCTCAGCAGCATGATGGGATCAACAGGCAAAGACATTTTATTCCTCTCCTTGCGGCAAATAAAAAAGCCGGCCACTCGACAAAGTGACCGGCCACATACACCAAATTAGACAGCGCGGGTAACTTTGCCAGCGCGCAGGCAACGGGAGCATGCGTAGACATACTTGGGAGAGCCCTCCACGACCGCCTTGACACGACGGACATTCGGCTTCCAGGTACGGTTGGAACGGCGATGAGAGTGAGAGACCTTGATACCAAAGGTAACACCCTTGCCGCAGCATTCACACTTAGCCATGGTAATTGCACCTCCTACAGTGAAGTATGGAATCAAAATAATCAGCTTGACTATTTTACCAGAGATACAAAGAAAAAGCAAGTCTTTTTTTAAATTTCTTGCAGCTTTTTGCATTCCCGGTTCTGTGGGGCTTGTGCAGGGCACAAAAAAATAGTATTATAAAGGAAGAAATTCGTTTTGACAGGAGATTTACATGACCGCACAGGCAACCTATTATATCATCCGCGCACTGGTGGCACTGGTGGCCATCCCGTTCCACGAGGTCGGCCATGCACTGGCAGCATGGCTGCTGGGCGATGCCACCGCCAAACGTGAAGGGCGTCTTTCACTGAATCCCTTTGCACACTTTGACCTGCTGGGCACGCTGTGCATGGTGTTTGCGGGCGTGGGCTGGGCAAAGCCTGTGTCCACCAATCCCCGCAACTTCAAAAACCCCAAGTGGGGCATGGCGCTTACGGCGCTGGCGGGCCCTGTGGCAAACCTTGTGCTGGCCTACCTTGGCATGGTGGCATGGAAGGTGCTGTACTACTGGGCACCGGTCAATAACGCCACCATTTGTATTGCTATGTTTTTGCGGTATCTGGTGCTGATGAACGTGAGCCTTGCAGTGTTCAACCTCATTCCCGTGCCGCCGCTGGACGGCAGCCGCATTCTGCTGGTGGTGCTGCCGCAGCGCATCTACTTTGGTCTGATGCGGTACGAAAAATATATCATGATCGTCATGCTGGCAGCGGTGTGGGGCGGCTTTCTGGATGTGCCGCTGTACTACCTGAATAACGTGGTGTGGTCGCTTTTGGGCGCAGGCACCGGGTATATCGATAAGATCGCCTACGCCGTTTATGCAAGTAGCCTTGGGGCGGTGATCTGAGTGGCAGAGGAATTGACCTTCCATTTAGAAGATTTTGACGGCCCGCTGGAATTATTGCTGGCGCTGGTGGCCAAACATAAAATGGACTTGCATAATATCCCTATTTTGCAGCTCATCGACCAGTACACCCGCACCGTGGAGCAGGCCGACCCCGACCCCGAGACTGCCAGCGCCTTCATTGAGATGGCGGCGCATCTGGTGGAGATGAAAAGCTTTCTGTTGCTGCCCCGCAGCGAAGAGGGCGAGCGCATGAAGCAGGAACTCACCGGTCAGCTGATCGAGTACGACCAGTGCCGCCGCATGGCAGAGTTGCTGCGCGCAAAAGGAGAAGCCGCCCCGGTGTTCGTGCGCCGTCCTATGGAGATGGAGCTGGACAACACCTACGCATTGCACCACGCCCCGCAGATGCTTGCGGACTACTGGCAGGCGCTGGCGGGACGCACCAAGACCCGCCGTGTGCCCACCCAGCAGCAGTTTGAGCCGCTGGTCACCGCGCCTATGGTGTCGGTCACCAGCCGGGTGGTGTATATCCTGCGCCGGATGCTGGGCGGTACCGTGGCAAAGATGGAACAGCTGTTTTCCCGCAGCCAGAGCCGCAGCACCAACGTAGCTACCTTTCTGGCGCTGCTGGAACTGGTGCGCGGCGGACGCATCGCGCTGGACGACAGGGGAGAGTTGACCATGCGCCGCACCCGCCCGGAACGCAATAAGGAGAACCCATGAACCAGAAACAAACCCTTGCCGCCGTGGAGGCAATGCTTTTTGCCTGCGGCGACCCCATAACTGCCGATAAGCTGGCACAGGCGGTGCAACTGCCCCAGTCCAGCGTGGATGCCGCACTGGAGACCCTGCACACCCGCTATCAGCGGGAGGACAGCGGCCTGTGTCTGCTGCATCTGAATACCCGGTGGCAGCTGGCTACCAAGTCCCAGTGGGCGGACTGTGTGCGCCGCGTGCTGGACAGCCGCCGCGCTGTGCCGCTTGGCCCTGCAGCCATGGAGACCTTGACCGTCATCGCCTACAACCAGCCGGTGTCCCGCGCCTTTATCGAGCAGGTGCGCGGTGTGGACTCCTCCTCCAGCGTGTCCGGTCTGCTGGAAAAAGGCCTGATCGAAGAGGCCGGTCGTCTGGACCTGCCGGGTCGTCCGGTCAGCTTCCGCACCACCGATACCTTTTTGCGTGTGTTCGGTCTGTCCAGTCTGGCAGACCTGCCGCCGGTGCACAGCGATGCACCGGCAGATGATCCGACCGAAAGTGAGGGTTGACCCATGGGCATGGTTCTTTCCGCAGTGGGCGCTTGTCTGCTGTTCGTCCTCAAGGTGGTGGGCATCCTGCTGCTGCTCATTCTGGTGCTGGCGGCGCTGTTGCTGCTGTGCCCTTTCTGCGCGGATGTCTGCTGGCAAAACGATACGCTCACCATAAAAGCCGGGGCACTGGGCATCACCTTTCCGGTGTTCCAATACCCAAAGCCGGAACCTCCCGCCCAGCCGAAGGAGCCCAAGGGTTTTACAGGCAGACTAAAAGCAAAATTCCGCACTTGGCGTGCGGAGCGCAAGCGCAAAAAAGCTGAAAAAAAGGCTGTGCAGCCCGCAAAGCCTAAAGCCGCAAAGCCGCCGCGCCAAAAGGCAAAGATCACGCTGGATGTGGTCTGCACCATGCTGCGGGGCGTGGGTACGCTGCTGCGGGCGGTGTTTGGCGCGCTCCGCTTTACAAGGATTTCGGTCTGCCTTGGCGTGCGCGGGGACGACCCCGCCGCAGCTGCCCGCAATTACGGCAAGCTGCAAGCGTGGCTTTACCCGACCCTTGGCGTGCTGGACCACTTTCTCTTTCTGGAATTTGACCAGCTGCGTCTCCTGCCGGACTTCGGCAGCGTCCAGCCCACCGTGCAGGACAAGGTGTCCTTCCGGGTCAGCGCACAGGCGCTGTTCATCGTGATTGCCGCTGTGCGGGTGCTGTACGAGTTCTGGCGTAAAAAAGTATTGGACATTTTTATTTGAAGATGATACACTAAATCTATATCAGAATGCTTTCCGGCGGGCGAACGTCTGCACGGATGAATAAAGGAGAGTTGTTTTATGGCAGAGCATCCTATTCAGGGCCTGATGAATGTTACGATGGAGAAAATTCACCAGATGGTGGACTCCAACACCATTATCGGCAAGCCCATCACCACCGAGGATGGCATCACCATCCTGCCGGTGTCCAAGGTGAGTTTTGGTTTCGCCTCCGGCGGTACCGATTTTAACGGCAAGAACGCTGCCAACAAGGATCTGTTTGGCGGCGGCTCCGGTGCCGGCGTCAACATTCAGCCGGTGGCATTTCTGGTCATCAAGGATGGCTGCGTGCGCACCATCCAGCTGTCGGATAGCTCCAACAGCATCGACCGTGCCCTGACCATGCTGCCTGAGCTGGTGGAAAAGCTTACCACTCTGGTCAAAAAGGACGCCAAGGCACCCGCAGAGGAGCCCAAGGCAGAGTAACCTTTTATACAAATCAAGCCGCAGCCGCAGATCTTTTGGTCTGCGGTCTATATAGCCGCGCACCGTGCCCCGCAAAAGCAGGGGAGCGGTGCGCATTTTGAGCGCCGTGAGGCGCACAAGGAGTAATATTATGGCAGAAGAACGTATTCAGAAGATCATGGCCGAGCAGGGTCTGTGCTCCCGCCGCGCTGCCGAGCAGATCATTGCCGAGGGCCGCGTCAAGGTGAACGGCCACCCGGTCAAGGTGGGCGACAAAATGGACCCCAACCGTGACGTGCTCCATGTGGATGACGAGCGCATCTACATCCAAAAGAATCAGCAGTTGTATTATCTGGCGCTGTACAAGCCCCGTGGCTATGTGACCACCGCTAGCGATGAGCTGGGCCGCAAGACCGTGATGGACTTGGTCAGCGACATCCCCGCCCGCCTGTACCCGGTGGGTCGTTTGGATAAGGACAGCGAGGGTCTGCTGCTGATGACCAACGACGGTGCCTTTGCACAGGCCGTCACCCATCCGTCCGGCGGTATCTCCAAGCTGTACCGCGTTACCGTGCAGCCCCGCGCCGACGAGGCCACCATCCTCAAGCTGAGCAGCGGCGTCGTGCTGGACGACGGCACCAAGACCATGCCCTGTGCCATCAATGTGGTCACTGACGAGCCCGGTCGTACCGTGATGGAGATGACCCTGAAGGAGGGCAAGAACCGCGAGATCCGCCGAATGTGCGAGAGTGTGGGTCTTGAGGTGGTGCGCCTGAAGCGCAACGCCGAGGGTGTGGTCAAGCTGGGAATGCTCAAGCCCGGTACCTACCGCGAGCTGACTAAGGCCGAGGTGAACGGTCTGCGTGCCGCAGCGGTCAAGGGTCGTGCACAGACCCGCTCTGCTGCGCAGCAGTCCAAGGCTGCCGAGCGCCGTCCTCGCGGCCCCGTGGGCAAAAACACACCCCGTAAGCAGAAGTAAGGAGTTATCGGATCATGGAACGAGAAACTCTGAAATCCCGTCTGGGCTTTATTCTGCTTTCCGCAGGCTGTGCCATCGGCATCGGCAACGTGTGGAAGTTTCCGTATATTGCAGGTCAGGGCGGCGGCGGTGCTTTTGTACTATTCTACCTGATCTTTCTAGTCATTCTGGGTCTGCCCATCATGACCATGGAATTTGCCGTGGGACGTGCCTCCCGCAAAAGCCCGGTGCGTGCGTATCAGGCGCTGGAAAAGCCGGGGCAGAAGTGGCACATCCACGGCTACTTCACCCTCATCGGCTGCTATCTGCTGATGATGTTCTACACCACCGTGGCGGGCTGGATGCTGCACTATTTCTACATGACCGCCGTCGGCAAACTGGCGGGGCTCAACGCCGAGCAGGTGGCCGGTAAGTTTACCGAAATGCTGGCCAGCCCCGCTACTATGACCTTCTGGATGGTATTTGTGGTGGTAGTGAGCATTCTGGTGTGCGCCAAGGGTCTGCAAAGCGGTCTGGAGCGCGTGACTAAGGGCATGATGATCGCCCTGCTCCTCATTATGGTGGTGCTTGCCGTCAACAGCCTGTTCATGCCCGGGGCAAAGGAAGGCCTTTCCTTCTTCCTTGTGCCGGACTTTGCCCGGATGCAGGAGGTGGGCGTGGTCAACACACTGGTCTCCGCTATGAATCAGGCCTTCTTCACCCTGAGCCTTGGCATCGGCGCCATGTCCATCTTCGGCAGCTATATCGGCAAGGAACATTCCCTGCTGGGCGAATCTGTCCGCATTGTGGTGCTGGATACCTTTGTAGCCATTACCGCCGGTCTGATCATCTTCCCAGCCTGCTTTACCTACCATGTGGACCAGACCAGCGGCCCCAGCCTTATCTTTATCACCCTGCCCAACATCTTTGCCAATATGTCCATGGGGCGGCTGTGGGGCAGCCTGTTCTTTTTGTTCATGGCTTTTGCAGCCATGTCCACCGTGCTGGCAGTGTTCGAGAATATCATCTGCTGTGGCATGGAACTGACTGGCTGCAGCCGCAAAAAGTCCAGTCTGGTGAACCTTGTGCTCATCATCCTGCTGTCCATGCCCTGTGTGCTGGGCTATAACCTGTGGGCATGGGATGGCTTTGCAGTGTTCGGCGGTGCTGTGCTGGATGTAGAGGACTTTCTGGTCAGCAACCTCTTCCTGCCGCTGGGCAGCCTGGTATATCTGCTGTTCTGCGTTACCCGCTACGGCTGGGGCTGGCAGAACTACAAAAAAGAGGTCAACACCGGCAAAGGTCTCAAGGTGCAGGACTGGATGCGCGGCTACCTGACTTATGTGCTGCCGCTCATCGTGGTGTTCATCTTTGCATTTGGTCTCTACGACAAATTCCTTGCATAAGTGATCCCAGCGTCTGCTCCGTCTTTGATTGACGAACAGGCGGAACAAGTGTAATATAAAAGCATATAGGGTGCTTCTCCCGGCGAGAAACACTGCTATATGCTTTTTTGTATTCAAAAAGGAGGAAACACACCCATGCACATTCTGGTCTGTGACGATGATGCGGCCTTCGCTGCACAGATGGACGAGTACATCTCGGAATGGTTCCGCGCCCGGGAGATTCAGGTGCAGAGCACCGTCTGCACCAGCGGCGAGCAGCTGCTGGCTACCCCGGAGCTGGAACGCTACCAGCTGGCGTTTCTGGATGTAGACCTGAAAACCACCGACGGCATTGCACTGGGACGCAAGCTGCGGCAGGTCGCCCCGGATATCGTGCTGGTGTACATCTCGGCTTATCTGGAATTTGCCCCGCAGGGCTACACGGTCAACGCTTACCGCTACCTACTCAAGCGGGATATTGCCGCCCAGCTGCCCAGCTGTCTGGAGGATATTTTTTCCGGCATGTCCGACCTCCGAAAAACGCTGGAGGTGCACCACAACCGTACCACCAGTGAGATCCCGCTGGATCAGATCTATTATCTGGAAAGCGATCTGCGGCAGATCAACGTCTACGGCGATATCCCGCACCAGCCCATCTGCACCTTTTACGGCAAGATCGCTGATCTGCCCGCCATGCTGTACGAAAACGGCTTTTTGCAGGTAGGGCGCAGCGATGTGGTCAATCTGCAATATGTGCGCTCCATCCGCAACTATAAGGTGGAGCTGCGCAGCGGGGTAGAACTGAGCGTCAGCCGACAGTACTATACAGCCATCCGCAGCGCATGGCTGGAATGGAAGGGGCAGTTCGGTGATGAATGAAGAATTCTGGCGCTGGTATATGTACGGTCACTGGATCTGCGTTGCCCAGTGGCTCGGCTTTATCATGGTGGAATATGCTTACCTTGGCAAGGGCAGGGTAAAGCACCCGCTGGTGTGGTCCTGTGTTATAACCATGCTTACGATGACCCTCTCGGTCGTGTACAACTTTGGCTTTTTTACGCCGAGGGCAGTGGCTCTCACGATCCTTTTTCTGTTCATCACCGTCATGCTATTTGGCGGCACACCGGGTCAGAAGTTTACCGCCTGCCTGATCAACGGTACCATGTGCCTGTTGGTCGAAAACAGTATGAGGTATGTCATATCATGGATCCTGAAGTGTGAACTGCAGCAGGTAATCCAACGCGCAGACTGTCTGATCATCATAGCGGTGGCAAATATGGTGGTGGGCGCAGCTGTGGCCTTTTTGGTAGGCAAGTGGCGCAGGCGCAATGCACTGGAGCCTTTGCAGGCGCTGACCATGAGCTTTTTTCCGGGCGTGGTCGTGGTGCTGAACATCCTGCTCATGCTCACAGATAACAACAAAAGGGCCACCATGGCCACAATGGGGATGACAGTGGGGCTTACGGTGGCTGTCATGGTGCATCTGTGCATCGTGGCAATGTTCAATGATCAGGTCATGCAGCGTCGCAGCCTGCATTTTCAGGCCGAACTGGAGCAGCAGCGGGCTTCGGCTCTGCTGGATTCCTACACCGCCCAGCGCCGCCTGACCCACGAATTCACCAACCATATCGGTGCGCTGCGTGCCTTGCTGGCACAGGGAGATGTGGCCGGTGCGCAGGACTATATTGCCGGTGTGGATAAGGCTGTGGCGGCCAGCACTACCATTATGGATACCCACAACCCGCTGTTGGACTCCATCCTGACTCGCAAGTACGAGGAGGCCACCCGGCAGGGCGTAAGCGTGTATTTTGATCTTTGCGACCTGCGGGATTTTCCCTTAAGCGGAGTGGATATGGTCACCGTGCTGGCCAATCTGCTGGATAACGCCATCTGTGCCGCAGCGCAGGCGTACCCGCCGGAGGTCTACGTGCGAGTGCGCAAAACGGAGGAGGAATATCTTCTCTCGGTGCGCAACCGGGTGCAGCGGGACGTGGAGCTGCCGCCGGATGGGCAGTTACCCCGCACCACCCGCAAGGAGCCCGGCCACGGCATGGGGCTTTCCAATGTGCGGGACGTTCTGCTGCGCCACGGTGCGGAGTATACCCTGAGCTGCCGGGACAATTGGTTCCGCTTTACCTGTGCGGTGCCTACCGGCAATTCATGACATCTGCACCGTCAGAATATGACAATTTTTGTGCAACAGAAGCGTAACTCTGCTATACTGTGGTCAGTAAAGGAAGCCTTCCGTGCGGACATGGTCACGTTGCGGTGGGAGGGGGGAATACCCTTCTTTTTAAAAGCTTTGTTGCTGGATGGAAAAACAGCCTGCGGTGCGTGTAAGCAGGCTGCCTACCTTTGCTTTTTTTGGGCTGTGCAGGAATGCACAGTACCTTGCTGACGGGGCTTTCTGCGGCGGGCCTTTTGGGGGTTGCAGTCGATAAAGTTTCTCGATGTGTCGCAATTCCGGCGCTGCCTACTGTACGGGAATGGCATAGGCAAGCCGGGGTATCGTGCGCTGCAAAGAGTCCCGTCAGTTTTCTTTTGCACCAAAAAGGACTGCTGTACATGGGTTTTGCCCAGTATAGCAGTCCTTTTTATCTATTAAATCATCGTATCTGCCAGTCAGCAGAAAGCCGACCCGCCGTGCGACTGTTTCGGTAGAAAACCAGCGCGGCAGCTGCGGTTTCCCTCTGCGTCCCTCCCATGAAAAAGTAAAACAGCCAAGCCCGCAGGCTTGACTGTTCTACAAAACTAAAATGCGATGCCTTTAGCAAAAACGCAGTTATTCCGGTTTTACCTGCAATTCCTGCTCGCAGTAGATGCAACGGTACTTGCCGTTGGAGCTCAGCTCAAAGATCTGGTCGCACTCCTCTTCAATGCTGGAGATGCAGCGGGGGTTCTTGCAGCGTACAATGTTCACCAGACGCTTGGGGGGCTTGGGCTGCTCCTTGCGGACAGCCTTGCCGTTTTCAATAATGGTCACGCTGATGTTCGGGTCCAGATAAGCCAGCACATCCAGGTTCAGCCAGGAGGCATCGCCCTCTACCTTGATGATGTCCTTGCGGCCGCTTGCTGTCTTTTTGCTGCGTGCATTCTGGATCAGCGCCACGCTGGCGGTGCGGTTGCCCGCAATGCCCAGCAGATCCATCAGACCAACGGCAGTACCTGCCTTGATGTGGTCGATGACAATACCGTTCTGAATCTCGTCAATATTCAACATATCAGTTCTCCTCCTTCGGTGCCTTGGGGTCTGCAAGCCCCAGCAGGGTCATAATCAGTGCCATGCGGACGTAAACGCCGTTCTGCACCTGCTCAAAATAAGCGGCGCGCGGGTCGTCGTCCACATCCAGTGCGATCTCGTTCACGCGGGGCAGGGGGTGCAGCACTGCCATGGTGGGCTTGGCCTGTGCCATCTTTTCGCGGGTCAGCACATAGCTGTTCTTCAAGCGGATGTAGTCCTCCTCGTTGAAGAAGCGCTCCTTCTGCACGCGGGTCATATACAGGATATCCAGCTCCGGCATGGATTCCTCCAGACTGCGGGTCTCCTTGTAGGGGATGCCGTTGGCCTCCAGCACATCGTTGATGATATAATCCGGCACCCGCAGCTCCTCCGGGCTGATCAGCACAAAGCGCACATTCTTGCAGCGCGCCATGGTCTTGAGCAGGGAGTGGACGGTGCGGCCAAACTTCAGATCACCGCACAGACCGATGGTCAGATCATCCAGTCTGCCCATGCGGCGGCGAATGGTCATCAGGTCGGTCAGGGTCTGGGTGGGGTGCTGGTGGCCGCCGTCACCGGCGTTGATCACCGGAATGCGGGAGTAGCGGGAGGCACGCAGCGGTGCGCCCTCCTTGGGGTGGCGCATGGCAACGATATCGGCATAGCAGGAAACCACCCGGATGGTGTCGGCCACGCTCTCGCCCTTGGTGGCGCTGGATACGTTCTCGCTGGGGAAGCCCAGTACATGGCCGCCCAGGTTCAGCATGGCTGCCTCAAAGGACAGGCGGGTGCGGGTGGAGGGCTCGTAGAACAAGGTAGCCAGCTTTTTATGGTTGGCCACCTCCTGATAGGCAGCAGGGTCGGCGCAGATACGGTCGGCAAGATCAAGCAGCTGTGTGATCTCCTGCTGGGTAAGATCCAAAGGATCGATCAGATGACGCATGGACAGTATACCTCCGTTTAAAGCAGTTTGCGTAAAATGGAAAAATCAAAAAAGTTTGTGTAGTAGCTCAGCGAGCGCATCACCGGCCTGCACAAACGATTGAAACACACTTCGTCCAGCAGCAGCATGGCCTCGCCCGGGGCAAGACGCATGGCTGCACGGATGGCCTCGTCGCCGCAGCTGGCCTTCAGGTGCGCCACGTTGGAGGAGATCTGCTGGTGGCACTCCTGCTCCAGGATCTCAAAGATGTCGCCGGTCAGGTCGATGCGGGTGTAGTCCCGGTTGCCGAACAGGCTGCGGGGCAGGTAGTCGATGGAGTAGATCACCGGGGTGGTATCGGCAAGGATGCGCTTTTTGATGCAGATCACCTCATCGCCGACTTCCAGCGCCAGCGCGTGGGCCATCTCCTCGCCTGCACGAAGAAGCATCACCTGAATGCCATCGGCATGGGGGTAGCTGCCAAAACTGCGGATCAGCGGGTAGTACTCCAGCTTCTGGTCCAAGCGGCTGCGCAGCCCCAGCACAGCGCGGTTCACTACCGTGCCAATGCCGCGCACCCGTTCCACATAACCGGCGCGCTCCATCTCGCTCAGCGCGTCACGGATCACGGTACGGCTCACCCCCAATTCGGTGGCAAGGTCTACCTCGGCGGGCAGGCGGTCGGCTTGGGCATAGCGCCCGTTGGTCAGCTCCTCCAGCAGGCTTGCAACAACGCGGTCACTGATCACAGCGCCGCCCAAGCGGCTGGACGATGCCAGTGCGGGATCTTTCATGGATGGTTCCTCCGTTTCCGGGCGGCAGCGCCGCCCCGAACTTCATACGAACGGGCCGAGAGGATTCCTCCACAGCCCCTTCTTTCTTATTATAGCATAATTTGACATTTAGAAAAGCGTCATTTATACTGGAATCTGCTGAAAAGTACGATTTTATTTTGGAGGGCATAGTACAGATGGACTATTTTCTGCAAAAAGTAGGCGGCCGGCCCGCCCGGCAGGCTGTCACCCTGCGGCGCTGCACCCCTGTCGAAGCTCCGGCAGTGTTCGCGCTGCAAAACGAAGTGCGCGCCGCCATGCCGCACCCGGAGCAGTTCGTGCCGGATACGCTGGAAAACATTACCGGCTATCTGCGCACTGGGGTGTGCATTGGCGCGTGGCAGCAGGGGCGGCTGGGGGCGTACCTCATCCTGCGTCTGTGCGGGCAGAGCAGTGAAAACTACGCTGCCTTTCTGGGCGTGCCGCAAAGTCAGTGGCAACACTGGGCCAACGCAGACAGCGCAGTAGTGCACCCGGACTGGCGAGGCAACGGTTTGCAGCGCGCCATGCTGGAAGCGGCTCTGCCGCTGCTGCCGCCACAGATCACCCATCTGGGGGCTACCGTTAGCCCGGACAACAGTTACAGCCTGTGCAACGCACAGGCTTCCGGCTTTGTCATCCGCTGCCGCCGGGAGATGTACGGCGGCTACGACCGCTATCTGCTGGAAAAGCAGCTGTAACTCTATGCAGTTTTGGTGTACAACTATTTTGAAATGTGTTATACTATACGGTATGAATAACAGCGAAGGAAACAGGTGAAACCATGGCAGCATCTCTCGGGCAGGAATTCTGCACCCTGCGTGATACTTACATTGAAAAGCAATTCGGCCGCCTGAACGATATGCAGCGGCAGGCTGTGTTTACCACGGATGGCCCGCTGCTCATCCTTGCCGGTGCCGGCAGCGGCAAGACCACCGTGCTGGTCAACCGCATCGCCAACCTTATCCGGTTCGGCTCGGCGCACGGCTCCAAGGAAACGCCCCGCCCGGTGACCGAGGAGGACGTCAAAGCCCTGCGCACCGCCATTATGACCGGTACAGACGCCCCCAGCTGGCTGGACGGGATGCTGCGCCGCAACGCGGTGCGCAGCTGGAACGTGATGGCCATTACCTTTACCAACAAGGCAGCAGGGGAGCTGAAAGAGCGTCTGCGCCGGATGCTGGGCGGCGAGGAAGGGGACGAAGTGTTCGCCTCCACCTTCCACTCGGCCTGTGTGCGCATTCTGCGCCGCTGGGCCGAAGAGATCGGCTACCCCCGCAGCTTTACCATCTATGATACAGACGATGCCCAGCGTGTAATGAAAACCGTATATAAAGAGCTGAGCATCGATGATAAATTCCTGCCCATCAAGGCCGCCATCAACCAGATGAGCCGCTGGAAGGATCAGCTGGTCAGCCCGGAGCAGGCACTTGCAGACCACGCCAGAGACGTGAAGAGCACCCAGACCGCCCGCATCTACGCAGCTTACGAGAAAAAGCTGAAAGAGGCCGGTGCGTTCGATTTTGACGACTTGATCTACCAGACCGTGCAGCTGCTGGCTGAACACCCGGACGTGCGGGAGTTCTACCAGAACAAGTACCGCTACCTGCTGGTGGACGAGTATCAGGATACCAGCGTGGCGCAGTTCCGTCTGGTCAGCCTGCTCACCGGGCCGGAGCGCAACATCTGCGTGGTGGGCGATGACGACCAGAGCATCTACCGCTTCCGCGGCGCTACCATTGAGAACATTCTCAACTTTGAAAAACTCTATCCCGGCACCAAGACCATCCGACTGGAGCAGAACTACCGCTCCACCTCCAATATCCTCAACGCAGCCAACTGCGTCATCCAGCACAACACCGAGCGCAAGGGCAAGACCCTGTGGACGGACAACGGTGAGGGCGATAAGGTGCAGGTGTATACCGCCGAGAATGAGCAGGACGAAGCCAGCCATATCGCGGATGTCATCGGTCAGCACCTGAAGGAGGGCGGGCATCTGGCAGACCACGCCATTCTCTACCGTATGAACGCCCAGTCGGCTCCCATCGAAAGCTACTTCACCCGCGCGGGCATCCCGCATAAGATCGTGGGCGGGCAGCGCTTCAACGACCGCAAGGAGGTCAAGGACATTCACTCCTATATGTCTATTGTAGCCAACCCCCGGGACGATGTGCGGCTGCGCCGCATCATCAACGAGCCCGCCCGCAAGATCGGTGCTACCACCGTGGATGTCATTGCAGACCTTGCCGGGCAGCAGGGGGTCAGTATGCTGGATATCATCAGCCATGCAGACCAATACGCGAAACTTTCCCGCGCGGTCATGCCGCTTCTCAAGTTTTGGCAGATCTACCAGCGCCTGCAGGATTCTCTTGCCACCCGCACGCTGGACGAGTTTGCCTCGGATGTCATTGAACTGACCGGCTACAAGGCCATGCTGGAAGCAGACGCCGCCAAGGGGCACGAGGATGCCGCCGACCGTCTGCAGAACTTGGGTCAGCTGGTGAACAACGTCAAAAACTACTGTGACCAGCACGGCGAGGAAGCCACGCTGGAGGGCTATCTGGAGGATATCGCCCTCATCAGCGATATCGACAGCTATAACGAAAGCAGCGATCAGGTGGTACTGATGACCATCCACTCTGCCAAGGGCTTGGAGTTCCCCTATGTGTTCCTCATCGGCATGGAGGAGGGCGTTTTCCCCAGCGAGATGAGCAAGTATTCCGAAGCAGATCTGGAAGAGGAACGCCGTCTGGCTTACGTTGGTATCACCCGCGCCAAAAAGGAGCTGTACATCTCCAACAGCGTCACCCGGATGCTGTACGGCCGCACCCAGCGCAATGAGCCCAGCCGCTTTCTGCGGGAGATCGAACCGGAGTATATCGAGGAGACCCGCAGCCCTGTACTGGAACAGCGTTCCCGCATGGGCGGCTGGGGCTCTGAGTACAGTGATACCGTGCCCGGCGGAGCATCCGGTTACTCCGGCCCCTCCGGTTACAGCCGCAGCAGCTACGGCGGCGGTTATGGCTCGGGTTACAGTTCGGGCAACCGCAGCGGCTACCTGAACCGGGAATATAACGCCGGCGAAAGCCGTGGTTTCGGCTCTTCTTACGGAGGAAGAAACCCTGCTTCCTCCGGTTTTGGCAGTCACTATGGCAACAGCTCCACCCAGCCGACCACAAGAAGCAGCGGATTTGGCTCCGCATATTCCGGCGGAAATGCGACAAAAAATACTGTAAAGCAAACAGCCTTTACGGCAAATTCTGCCGTGAAACCGGCGGCTTCCGGTTCAAAGCACTATGAGCCGGGCGACATCGTGGAGCACAAAGTATTTGGCCGCGGCACGGTGCTGAAGGTAAAGCCCGCTGCCGGGGATCAGATCGTGGAGATCAACTTTGAAAAAGTGGGCATCAAGAAAACGATGGCCAATTTTGCGCCCCTGACCAAGATTACGGAGGAAGAATGAACCTATGATGACTGTTCGTTTGATCGCCCACACCCCGGAACCGGAAAAGGTGGTGGCGGCTGCCGCAAAGCTTTGCTACTCCGACGCCCACATCACCGACCTTCTGGACGGGCTGGATGAGGAAAAAACTGCAAAATTCCTGACCATGCTCAGCGACCTTGGCCATGCCAGCCCCATCGAGCACGCCAGCTTTACCTTTGGCATCGAGGGAGTCAGCCGCACCCTGCTTGCCCAGATCACCCGGCACCGCATCGCGTCCTTCAGCGTGCAGAGCCAGCGCTATGTGCGTCTGGATGATTTCCGCTATGTGACGCCCCCGGAGATCGAGGCTATCCCGGAAGCAAAGGCGGCTTTCCTTGCCAGCATGGAGGAGGATGCCCAGCGTTATCTCGACCTTGCCCACAAGCTGGAGGAGGGGCACACCGCCCGCCTGATGGCCGAGGGAATGCCGGAAAAGCAGGCACGCGCCAAGGCTTCTAAACAGGCCAACGAGGACGCCCGCTTTGTGTTGCCCAACGCCTGCGAGACCAAAATGGTGGTCACCATGAATGCCCGCAGCCTGATGAACTTCTTCCAGCTGCGCTGCTGCAACCGCGCCCAGTGGGAGATCCGGGAACTGGCTGAAAAGATGTTCACGCTGGTGTACCCGGTGGCACCCCATATCTTTGCCAAGGCCGGCCCCGCCTGCCTGTGCGGCCCCTGCCCGGAGGGCAAGATGTGCTGCGGCAAGACTGCCGAGGTGCGCGCAAAATATGCCGCCATTAAAGAAGGTGCCGCCGTATGAGCAAGGGCAAACTGATTGTGCTGGAAGGGCTGGACGGAAGCGGCAAGGCCACACAGGCAAAGCTGCTGGCAGAGCATCTCGCCGCGCAGGGCGTGCCGGTACAAAAGATCACCTTCCCGGACTATGCCAGCGATTCCAGCGCACTGGTCAAGATGTATCTGGCGGGGCAGTTCGGCCAGCACCCGGACGATGTAAACGCCTATGCGGCTTCCAGCTTTTACGCGGTGGACCGCTATGCCAGCTATAAAACCAGCTGGGGCAGCTTTTATGAGCAGGGCGGTGTGATCATCGCTGATCGGTATACCACCTCCAACGCGGTGCACCAGTGCTCGAAGCTTCCGCAGGAGCAGTGGGAGGAATATCTGCACTGGCTGTTTGATTACGAGTTCCGTCTGCTGGGACTGCCCGCACCGGACAGGGTCATCTATTTGCAGGTAGACCCGGCGGTCAGCCAGCGGCTGATGACCCAGCGCTACCACGGCGACGAGAGCAAAAAGGACGTGCACGAAAAGGATACGGCTTATCTGGCGCGCAGCCGCGCTGCTGCCGAGTTCTGCGCCCGGCATCTTGGCTGGGATACCGTGCACTGCACCAGCGGGGACGCCATGCGCAGCATTGAAGATATCCAGCAAGAGGTACAGCAGCTTGCTCGGAAAACACTGGGCTGAACGATAAAATATGATAAGAGGGGGCATCCTGAACGATGTATCGTCTGATGCAGCCGTCCGATGAGGCGGCAGTGCTGGCTTTGTGGCAGAGCCAGCATCATGATACCGAAGATTTTGCAAAAATGGTACTGGAACGCTTTGCCGGTATGCAGAACATTTATGTGGCTGATGAAAACGACGCCATCGTGGCGGCTGCGCTGGCTGTGCCGGTCACCCTGCAGGGGCGCACGGGCAATTACCTGTGCCTGTGCGGCGAGGGCAGTCTGCTGCTGGCGGGTCTGCTGGATACCCTGTGCGCCCACCAAAAGCTGCGGGGCGCAGGCTTCACCGTGACAGTCCCGGCAGACGCGGCACAGGCCGCTTTGCTGCAGGATAAGGGCTTTGCAAAGGCTTTTGCCCTGCGCTGCCTGCCCCGTGAGGTGAGCCGCAACCTGTGGAGTCAGGCGGAATTTGACACGGTGACAGCCAAAAAGCTGTGCGAGCTGCGGGAACAGTTCTGGAAGGATACCGTGCAGCTGAGCCCGGAACGCATGGCGGTGGTGTTGCAGGAGCTGTACGCCCGGGGCGCTACCATCGTGTCCAACGAACATGGCTACGGCATCTACTTCCGCAAGGAGGATACCCTGTATTTTGTGGAGATGATGGCCGACAGCGACCGTGCCGCCGAGATCCTGATGGAAGCCGCCCGCGAGAAGGAAGTCATCGTGGAAAAGGCAGTCATCACGGTAGGTGCTGCCCAGCCGCTGTTTCTGGGCGAGGGCATCCGGCAGGAATACGGCATGATCCGCTTTGACGCAGAGCCTTTTGACGTAAGCGAAAGCTATCTGCGTCTGATGCTGGAAAACTGAAAAAAGGAAGGTGCGTATGGCACACAACGATACACACGCAGCCCGCAAAAAGGGCGGTGCAGGCAGAATTCTGCTGGTAGTGCTTCTGCTGCTTCTTCTGGCAGCGGGCGCAGCGGTGCGGTTTGCCTACAATGAGATTCACGGCAATGGTGCACCCGGCAGCACAGAGGTGACTGTAAGCATCCCGCAGGGCAGCGGCGTAGCTACGATTGCCAACAAGCTGAAGGAAGCGGGCGTCATCCGCTCTGCCTATCTGTTCCGCTGGTATGTTGGGGAAAAAGGCGCAGCCGGGAAACTACAGTACGGTGATTTTGTTTTACAAACCAGTGCGATTTCCTACGATGCAATCATCGCCACCCTTTCCCAGTACGCCAAGGCAGAAACGGTGCGGGTGACCATCCCGGAGGGCACCACGGCCATTGCCATTGCCCAGAAGATGGAATCCGCCGGTCTGTGCACCGCTGAAGAGTTTTTGAAGGAAGCCAACGAGGGCGATTTCAGCGCTTATACCTTCTGGCAGTATGTCCCGGAGGATAAAGATGCTCCGAACCGCTTTATGAAGTGTGAGGGCTATCTTTTCCCGGAGACCTACGAGTTTTTGAAGGGTGATACGGTGCATAACTATGTGGCTACCTTCTATGCCCAGTTCGATGCACAATTTACCAAGGAAATGTACGCAGCGCTTAAAAAGCAGGACATGACCCTGCCGGAGCTGGTCACCCTTGCCTCCTTTGTACAGGAGGAAGCGGGCAACAGTCAGGACTCCAATGTGGCGCAGGTGTTCCGCAACCGTCTGGCGGAGGGCTCGCCCTACCCCCGGCTGCAAAGCAACACCTCCAGCTATGTCCAGAGCGATGCCGACAACAACTATCTCTGGAACTGGGTCGCGCCCTACTACGGCGGCTGGGATGATATCCCGGAAAATATCCTTGCAGCCTACGACACTTACAGCTGCACCGGTTTGCCCGCAGGCCCTATCTCGAACCCCGGCCTTGCCGCCATCAAGGCAGCGCTGGAGCCGCAGCCCGATGAGGAAGCCAAGAACGCTTACTTCTTTGTGACCGACCTCAAGGGCAATTACTACTATGCCCACACGCTGGCAGAGCACAATGCCAACTGCAAAACTGCCGCAGCTGTGAACAAAAGCCTGAAAAACTGAGGAAAGGCCGCTGCACTAAAAACACGGTGCAGCGGCCCCTTTCCCGTTAAAAACTGTGATACATAAGAGAGGAACCTACAAATGTTACAGATCCCGGAACTGCTTGCCCCGGCGGGCGATGCGGAACGTCTGCGTTATGCCATCAACTACGGTGCCGATGCCGTTTACTGCGGCCTGCCGGAGTTCGGTATGCGCTCTGCCCCGGCTAACTTTACCCCGGAGCAGCTGACGGAAAGCGTTATCTATGCCCACGCCCGTGGACGCAAGGTCTACCTGACCATGAACACCCTGCCCACCAACGAGGAGGCCGACCGCCTGCCGGAGGCCATCAAGGAAGCCGCCAAAGCCGGTGTGGATGCCTTTATCGTGGCAGACCTTGGTGTGCTGGACGCCTGCAAGACCTTTGCCCCGGACATTGACGTGCATCTTTCCACCCAGACCGGCATCACCAACTGGGCAGCCGCCCGCGCCGCTTACAAAATGGGCGCAAAGCGGGTGGTGCTGGCCCGGGAGATGACCTTGCAGGATATCGCCATCCTGCGCGATAAGACCCCGCCGGAGCTTGAAATTGAAGCCTTTGTGCACGGTGCGATGTGCATGAGTGTGTCCGGACGGTGCCTGCTGTCCAACTATATGACCGGACGCGACGCCAACCGTGGCCAGTGCGCCCAGCCCTGCCGCTGGAAGTACTACCTGAGCGAGGAGACCCGCCCCGGCCAGCTGTACGAGATCGGTGAAAACGAGAACGGCAGTTATATCCTTAACGCCAACGATATGTGCACCGCGCCCTTCATCGACCTGATCTGCAAGGCGGGCGTGGACAGCCTGAAGATCGAAGGCCGCGCCAAGACCTTCTATTATGTTGCCAGCGTCACCGCCGCCTACCGCAAGGCACTGGACGCCTATCTGGCCGACCCGGCAAACGATAACTTTGAACTGCCGCCGGAGGTGTACGCAGAGCTTACCCGCACCAGCCACCGGCATTATTCTCCCGGCTTCTATTTTGGCCGCGAGCAGGCCAAACAGGCCACCGACAGCGCTACCTACATCCGCGAGTGGGAGTTCGTGGGCACGGTGGACAGCTGGGAAAACGGTATCGCCCACTGCCAGCAGCGCGGCAAATGGAGCCTTGGGGATACGCTGGAGGCGCTGTGCCCGGACGGCCGTAGCATCCCGCTTACCCCGGAATGGATCGAGAACGAAGCAGGGGAGCGGGTGGAAAGCACTCCTCACGCCATGGAAAAATACACCATGCCCACCCCGGAGCTGCCGCCCATGAGCCTGCTGCGCCGGAAAACGGTGTAACAGCGTGACAAATAGGAAGGAAAATGCTGTGAAGCAACATAACGCTTCTGACCGTTATGCCCTTCTGGACGAGCTGCGTGGGCTGGATCTGGTCAGTATGATGCTCTATCACGGCTGCTGGGATCTGGTCAATCTCTTCGGCATTCAGGCAGACTGGTATTATGGCTTGCCCGGGCATCTGTGGCAGCAGAGCATCTGCTGGGTGTTTATTCTATTGTCCGGCTTCTGTGTGCAGCTGGGGCATCATACCCTGCGCCGGGGCGCACAGGTGTTCGGGGCAGGGGCGCTTGTCACGGCAGTCACGCTGCTTTTTATGCCGGAGGACAGAGTTATCTTTGGTGTGCTGACCCTGCTGGGTAGCGCCATGCTGCTGACCGGCCTTTTGGAAAAGCCGCTGCGGCGCATTCCACCCGCAGCAGGGTTTGCTATCTCCGCAGTGCTGTTCGCCCTTACCCGCAATGTTTCGGCAGGCTATCTGGGCTTTGGAAGTCTGCGCCTCTGGCTGCCGCAGACACTGTATGTAAATTACGCTACTGCGTACTTTGGCTTTTATCCGTGGTGGTTCTATTCTACGGATTATTTTGCCCTTCTGCCGTGGCTGTTTCTGTTCTGGGCAGGGTACTTTCTCTACGGCGTTGTAGGGCGGCGGCGCATGGAGCCCTTGCGCCGCTCGGTCTGCCCGCCGCTGGGCTGGCTTGGGCGGCACTCGCTGCTGTTGTATCTGCTGCACCAGCCGGTCATCTACGGGGTGCTGTTGGTAGTTTTCCGCGTGTCAGGCGGCTGAAAAGCACGCTCTGTGCGCTTTGAAAAAAGGCAGCATTGTTGCATCATGCAAACATTGCGCCAATGCCTTGACAAGCGGGGCAGGGCTGTGGTATCCTGTTGACGGTTAGAAAATACTAACTACAAAAATGCGTCATGAAATATGGACGCATTTTCACAGAACATGAAGTTATCTTAAACTAACTACACAAAGAAAGAGGTAGAGTTTTATGAGCAAAGTAGCAATCGTATTCTGGAGCGCCACCGGCAATACCGAGACCATGGCGAACTGCATCGCCGAGGGTGCAGGTGCCAACGGCACCATCGTACCCTGCGCCGAGATGACCCCCGCAAAGCTGGCGGAGTTTAACGTGGTGGCCTTTGGCTGCCCGGCTATGGGTGCAGAGCAGCTGGAAGAGAGCGAGTTCGAGCCCATGTTTGCTGCGCTGGAAGGCTCGCTGAACGGCAAAAAGATCGCACTGTTCGGCTCTTACGGCTGGGGCGATGGTCAGTGGATGCGCGATTGGGCGCAGCGCGCACAGGATGACGGCGCACAGTTGTTCAGCGAGGAAGGGCTCATCTGCAACGAAACCCCCGATGATGACGTGCAGGCTGCCTGCCGTAAGCTGGGCGCAGATCTGGCTGCTTGGTAAAACCCATGTATAAACTCTTGCTCCATAGGGCAACCTATGGACAAAGAGGTGATAAACATGGAAAACATCGGCGTGACCTGTGATGTCTGCGCGTGCTGCCACAATGTGGACGGCTGCAAATGTGATCTGCCGCAGATCAAGGTGACGGAGCAGTGCAACTGCACCACCCAGCAGGTGGAGACCCCGCACTACTGCCAGAGCTACGAGGAAAAGTAAGTTCCCCACCAACGCACAGCAGCCCCTGCCGGAGAAACCTTTCCGGCAGGGGCTGCTGTTTGTTATATGAACATTCAGCGCAGCGCCACGTTACAGGTGGCAAGGCTGCGGATCAGCGTACCAACGCTGTCCTTCATCTGGATGCCGGCAAAGCCCAGCGCAAAGGCGGCCTGCACGTTTTCCAGTCTGTCGTCGATAAATATGCATTCGCTGGCCTTCAGCTGATACTTTTTCAACAAAGCCTTGTAGATCTGCGGGTCAGGCTTATTCACCTGTACCTCGCAGGAGGCTACACCGCCGTCAAACTGGGTCAGTACGCCGCGCTCGGTCAACAATTCCAGCACATCCTGCGGAATATTGCTCAGGTAATACACGCAATAGCCGTGGTTCTTCAGCCGCCGCACCAGTTCCAGCATCCGCAGACGCGGGCGCAGAATGTGCATCCAGTCGTCCAGAACGCCCTGCACCTCAAAGGCGCAGCCCTCGGCACGGGCGTGCTCCAGCATCCGCTGGTTGCCGTCATAGCGGGAAAGCTTGCCTGCGTCCAGCAACTGCCACTCCTCGCTGCCAAAGGTCAAATCGTAGACCTTTTCCTCCATTTCGGCGTTGCACAGCCGGTCTACCAAGTAGGCCTTGGGGTCAAAATCCACCAGTACACCGCCGATATCAAAAATAATGCTTTTATACATAAATACTGCCTCGCTTGTATTGGATGTTTTCCAGATATTTTCCATAGTATACCACAACCGGGCGGGTGCTTTCCACCCCTTTGGCATAGAAAATGCCGCCCCGGCGTATGCTGTGACAGAAAGGGGAGAGCGCCGTGACGATCCGGGAACTTTGTGAGAAGGAGGTCGTTCAGCTGGAGCAGGGGGTGTGCCTTGGCCGTGCGGACGATCTGGAGCTTGACCCCGCAACGGCGCAGCTGCAAAGCTTGATTTTGCTGGGCAGACCGCGGCTTTTTGGCCTGCTGGGCCGGGACGAGAGCCTGACCATCCCGTGGCAGGAGATCGAGACCATCGGCACAGACGCAATTCTGGTGCATACTGCTGTGCCAAAAGCACCGGCAGCACCTCACGGCTTCTGGCAGCAGCTGCGGGCAAAGCTTGGTCTGTGAAAAATAGGGGAATATTTTGAAAAATAAAACTGTAATTTTTGTAAAATCATGAATGGACATTTTCGGCGAAATGACTATAATAGGCACGAAAGGCTTGTGCAAATAGCAAAGCCACTTTGGAAATAGGGTTCGGGACGTGGAAAGGGATATCGACTATGAAAACATCCAAACCGCTGTTGACCCTGCGGATGCTCTTCCCGGCGGCAGCTTCCTTTATTGTGCTGCTGCTGGGTGAGTGGATCGCGCGCGGGTCACTGACCGCTGATACCTTTATCAGCTTTATTTTCCCCCATTTCGGGGCGTATCTGTTGGCATGGCTGCTGCTGTTTCTGGTGTGGGAGCTGCTGGACTGGGTGCTGCGCATCCCGCCGCTTGCTACGCTGGGTATGGCCGTTTTGGGCTGTGCGCCCTGCGCAGTAAACTTCTATACCATGCAGCTGCGGGGTGAGCCCTTTCTGCCGTGGGATCTGATGCAGGTGTCCGAGGCCGCCGGTGTGGCCTCTGCTGCCGGGCTCAAGCTGCAGACAAGTATGGCTGTCTCCATTGTGCTGGTGCTGGCGCTTACGGTGGCAAGCTTCTTTGTTTACCGCGGGCGGCTGCGCCAGCGCTGGCTGCCAAGGCTTGCGGGCACCGGTGCCTCGGCAGCGGCGCTGTGTCTGCTGATCTTCGGCGTTTATTTACAGCCTGCAGTCACGCAGGTTTTGGGCATCACGCCGGATGCGTGGATGCAGGATCGCTACTATCGTTACTACGGTGTACTTACCGGTTTCATGACCAACCTCACCAATTTGGAGATCGCCAAGCCCGAGGGCTACTCGGAGCAGGCAGTGGACGATATTCTGGATAACGTAGCTGAGAGCGAGAAATTCTCCACCGGCCCCATGTATGCAGGCAGCTATGCCGCCACCACCCCCAAGGAGGAGCAGGCAAAGCAGCCTACCATTATTTATGTGATGGACGAGTCCTACTGGGATGTTTCGGAGCTGGAGCAGTACGGCATCACCTTTGATACCGATGTATCACAGAACCTTCACGCTCTGCAGCAGACCAGCGCTTACGGCAGGGCATACAGCCCCAGCTTTGGCGGCGGCACCTGTGATGTGGAGTTTGAAGCTCTGACCGGCTACTCCGTGTCCTTCCTGCCCAGCGGCAGCAAACCCTACCAGCAGCACGTCACAAAGCCCATGTTCGCCCTGCCCAATTACCTTAAACTCAAGGGCTACCAGACCGCTGCGGTGCACTGCTTCTGGGCAAAATACTGGAGCCGCGATAAGGCCTACCCCAACCTCGGCTTCAGCGATTTTATCAGTCTGGAGGATATGCACGGCGTGACCAAGGTGCGCAAACACTACTGGACCAGCGGCCTTGTGACCGATGACTCCATGGCCGACCAGATTATTCAGCAGTATGAAAAGATGAGCACTTCCTCTGATAAGCCCATCTTCCTGCACGCAGTCACCATGCAGAACCATACCAATTATAATAGGGATAACTACCCGGACGACGAGCGGGTGCACGTCGTGTCCCATCCGGTTGGGCTCAAGAGCAGCACCGTGGGCGCGCTGGAAGATTTTGCTACCGGCATCCGGGATGCAGACGCCATGCTGGGCAAGCTGACGGCGTACTTCTCTCAGGTAGACGAGCCGGTCATTCTGGTATTCTGGGGCGACCACTATAACCCCATTGATTCCAACTACGATGTCTACACCACCACCGGCTACGCAAGCGGCTCCAGCACCGACCCCCGTCTGCACCAGACCACGCTGCTGATGTGGTCGAATTACAGCCAGCAGCAGGTGGACTTTGGCACCATTGCCGCCTACGATATCTCCCCGGTGATGATGGAGCTGTTCGGGCTGGAGCAGCCGCTGTACTTCCAGTACCTCAACCGGCAGCTGCGGGTTGCCAGCCGCAGCTGCACCCGCGGCACCACCATGAATCTGGATGGCACCACCACCCAGCAGCCCACGGAGTTCCAGCAGCGCTGGACAAACGAGCACTGGATGCTGCAATACGACCTGATGTTCGGCAAGGGATACGCCCTCAACCGTATGGGTGTTGCAGGTTTGAGCGGGATGAATACGGGCAAATAAGAGAAAAAGTAAGCATTTCTTTATACAAAACAGAGAAAACCACTTGCAACCGCATTCTTTTTGTGCTATTATAACAAAGCATTACACACGCATCACTATGCCCTTTTGTGCCCTTTTGGGTTGAGGGCAGTCCGCCGGTACCCGATGTACTGTGCAGATCACGGTGTGCGGAGGCAAAACAATATCTGGAGGTATTTTATTATGGCAGTCGTTTCTATGAAGCAGCTTCTCGAGGCAGGTGTGCACTTCGGTCACCAGACCCGCCGCTGGAACCCCAAGATGGCTAAGTACATCTTCACCGAGCGCAATGGTATCTATATCATTGACCTGCAGAAGACCGTGAAGAAGCTGGACGAGGCTTACAACTACGTGAAGGAAGTTGCAGCTGAGGGCGGCGACATCCTGTTCGTTGGCACCAAGAAGCAGGCTCAGGAGTCCATCCGTGACGAGGCTCTGCGCTGCGGCATGCACTACGTCAACGCTCGTTGGCTGGGTGGCATGATGACCAACTTCCGCACCATCCGTAAGCGTATCGACCGTATGGATCAGCTGGCTAAGATGAAGGAGAACGGCACCTTTGAGCTGCTGCCCAAGAAGGAAGTGGCTAAGCTGGAGCTGGAGATGGAGAAGCTGGACAAGTACCTGGGCGGCGTCAAGAACATGAAGACCCTGCCGAAGGCTATGTTCATCGTCGATCCTCACAAGGAGCGCATCGCTGTTGCCGAGGCTCGCAAGCTGAACATCCCCATCGTTGCTATTGTTGATACCAACTGCAACCCCGATGAGATCGACTACGTGATCCCCGGCAACGACGACGCTATCCGCGCTGTCAAGCTGATCGCCGGCGCTATGGCTGACGCTGTGCTGGAAGGCAAGCAGGGCAACCAGGAGGCCGCTCCCGCCGAGGACGCAGCAAACGCCTGATTTCCCATTCCGCAACCAATCAAATAACGTGTAAGGGAGAAAACAAAAATGGCTATTTCTGCAAAGGACGTTATGGAACTGCGCAAGCAGACCGACTGCGGCATGATGGAGTGCAAGAAGGCTCTGACCGAGGCTGACGGCAACTTCGAGAAGGCAATCGAGATCCTGCGCGAGCGTGGTCTGGCTACTGCCGCCAAGAAGGCAAGCCGCGTTGCTGCCGAGGGTATGGTCTACGCTGACTACTGCCCCGCTTGCAAGGTCGGTGTTGTCATCGAGGTCAACGCTGAGACCGACTTCGTTGCCAAGAACGACAAGTTCGTTGACTTCGTCAAGGAGGCCACCAAGGTCATCATGAAGCAGAACCCCGCTGATGTCGAGGCTCTGATGGCTTGCAAGACCGAGGCTGGCGAGACTGTTGACGAAGCTCTGAAGAACCTGATCCTGGTCATCAAGGAGAACATCAAGGTTCGCCGCTTCACCCGTTACGAGGGCGTCTGCTCTGCATATGTCCACGGTGGCGGCACCCACGGCATTCTGGTCAACTTCGAGACCACCAACGACATCGATGCTAAGGACGAGTTCGTTGCTTATGGCAAGGACATCGCCATGCAGGTCGCTGCTGCTAACCCCGGCTACGTTGACGAGGCTTCTGTCCCCGCCGAGGTCGTGGCTAAGGAGAAGGAGATCATGCTGGCTCAGATGGCTCAGGATCCCAAGACCGCTAACAAGCCTGAGGCTGTGAAGGAGAAGATGATCGAGGGCAAGATCAAGAAGTTCTTCAAGGAGAACTGCCTGGTCGATCAGGAGTTCGTCAAGGATGGCGACCTGACCGTTGCTCAGTACACCGCTAAGGTCGCTAAGGACCTGGGCGGCGAGATCAAGATTGTCAAGTTCGCCCGCTTTGTCAAGGGCGAGGGTCTGGAGAAGCGTGCTGACGACTTCGCATCTGAAGTTGCAAGCATGGTGAAGTAATTTAAGCTTCCAAAGACAAAAGGGGAGCCGCAGTACCTGTAACAGGGTGCTGCGGCTTCTTTTTATGTTTATGAAAATGCAAATACCGGGCAGCCCGCAGGCTGCCCGGTATTTGCTATAAAAAAATCTTCCGCTTATGCCTCGTCCAAAACCTCTTCGGGAGCCTCAATAGCATCCTCGATGGTTTCCTCCACCTCCATCGCTTCTTCGGCGTCCGGGGCGGCAAACAACTCCTGAATCTGATCCCGCAGCCAGAGCAGGCGGTTGTCCAGTGCCTTGTCCCGTGCCAGCAGCGGCGCAATGATCTCAGGCTTGTCGGTGATCAGGTCATCCACACCCAGCTGCAGCAGCTTTTCCGCATCCTGCTGGCGGTTGATGGTCCATGCAGAGATGGTCTTACCCCGCAGATGGATCTGCTGCACCATACCGGCGGTGATAAAGGTGGATTCCACACTGAAAAAGTCTGCGGCAGGCAGGTCGTAGTAGGTGCCAACGCCCAGCGCCAGAATATACCCTGTGGTAATGTCCGGGTCCAGCTCCTTTACCTTGCACAGGGTCTCGTAGCTTTGAGAGGTGACCACGCAGTCCGCGCCGTAGTCGTATGCGTGGATCAGCCGCACCGTTTCGGCCTCCAATGTCGGTGTAAAGGTGCTGGGCTTGATCTCAATGTTCAGCTCAGCCTTGCCCTTGCACAGCGCCAGAACTTCTTCCAGCGTGGGAATATAGGAGCCTGTAAACTGCCGATGGAACCAGCGCCCGGCATCCAGCTGCTGCACCTGCGCATAGGGCAGGTCGTAGATGTTGGCGTTGCAGCCGGTGCACCGGCGCAAACTGGTGTCGTGGGTCACCACAGCTACGCCGTCAGCGGTCATCTGCACGTCCAGCTCAATGCGGGGGCTGCCGTGCTCCAGCGCGGTCTCAAAGGCGACCATGGTATTTTCTGGAGCACGGGAAGAATAGCCCCGGTGGTAGGTGATCACCGGATCGGAAAGACCCAGCACGCTTTGCAGCGGCTGTGTTTGCGGGAAAAGCAGATATACCGCCGCTACGCCGCAGGTGACCAGCGCGGCGCAGGCCATCATTCCTGCCAGCACCGTCTGTTCGCGGTGCGGAGCAGGGGATGCACTGCAAATGGTCGGCTGCGCTGCATCGGACTGCCGGGTCACTTCATACAGTGCCTCTGTAAGGGTGTTTTGCGCCGCCGTCATGGCGCAGTCCATGAGCAGACAAAGGAACGGCAGTTCGATCAGCAGTGCCGCGCGAGAAAGCGCCAGCAGGGCAGCAGTGCTGGCAAAGCCGACACCAAGAATGACACAATAGAACAGCAAAGCCCCGCACAGCAGCATCAGTCCGGTGCGCACGGCAGCGGTCAGCATCCAGCGCAGTGCCAGCGCAAACAGCTGCCCGGCGCGGCTGCACAAAACCCGCAGACTCTCTGCAAATGCACAGCCAAAGCTTTTGCGCTCCAGCAGAAATTTTGGCAGCACCACAAGCCCGTCCAACAGCAGTGCCAGCACAAAAAGCACCGCCAATGCAAACAGCAAGCGGTTGGCAGCGCGCGCCTTCAGCAGCCCCCAGAGATATTCCGGCACGGCAAACTGGGTCAGATGATTCGCGGCAAGAAAAAAGTTCGTCAGCGGGATCAGGGCAGCGCCATACAGCAGCAGTGGAAGATTCTGCGGCAGAAACACCCGCACAAGGCTGCGAAAAGCATCCCGGAACACTGCCCCCGCCCGCAGCGGTTCGCCGTGTCGCATCCGCGTCAATAGTTGCAGCATCGCGGCGATTTCATACAGGCTCCAGAAAGCTACCAGTACCGCCAGCACAGCAATGCACACGATGATGGCAGGGAAGGCAAAGATGCGGGATGCAGTTTTGTTGTTGAGGTAGCGGATGGGCGCAAACCGCAGTGTCAGCGCCCAGATCAGCTGCAACGCCGGTACGAACAAGAAGTTTGTCAGCGCCTTATAAAACAACAGAAAAAGCAGAAACACCCGCCCCTTTGACGAAAGCAGGGAACGAGCGGCAGCGTGCAGAGAACGGTAGGTCTGCTCCTGCTGCTGGAACTTTACGGAAATTCGCTTCAAGATAGCTTCAACCTCTTTTGCATATTTGACGGGCTTTTCGTGTGCGCTATATAGGTACAGTTTGGCAGATTGCCCGGAAATATATGATTTTTTAATATAGTGTAACATAAACGCAACGGAAAGAAAACGCAGCAGACGGGTGCAGTTTTGCCAAAAAAACCGGGAAAATTTCTACACCCACAAAATGGGCGTGTGATAGCATTTGTCCAGATAAAACGTGCAAAACGATGAATCGTTAAAAATTTGAGTATCTATAAGTGACGGATGTTGAATCGCATGGAATTTTATAGAATCCCTTGCATTTTTTTGCCAGCTTCTGTATAATGAATATAATTTTGAAAGCTCACACAGACAACCAGGAGGTCTAATTATGGCTTCAAAGATCAATAAGGGAGAAATCCTCGCCAAGTTCTTCGATGACGGGGAGTACACTGCGCTGTTTGCTGATGGTGCAGTGAGCGCTGCCTGCGGCTATGCTGCAGGTCAGCAGGCTTACGCCGTTTATCAGAATGGCGAGGCTGTCACCGTAAAGGATGTTGAAAAGAACATCAAGGTTCTGGAAATGGCTGCACAGACCGGCTGCCCGGTGGTCACCTTCTATAACTCGGTTGGTGCAAAGCTGGCCGAGGGTCTGGACGTGCTGACCGCCAGCGCAAAGCTGAATGCACAGATCGCAAAGGTCTCCGGTGTTGTTCCGCAGGTGGCCGTTGTTCTGGGTGTCTGCGGCGGCACCAGCGCTCTGAGCGCTGCCAACGCAGACGTCTGCATCATGGCCGAGGGCGCAGAGCTGTTCTTCACCGCTCCGTTTACCTCCGCTGCCAAGGGCGATAAGGTCGCCGACGCAGGCAGCGCTGCCGCTGCCGCCAAGGCAGGTGTAGCCTCCATCGTGGCTGCCGATGCTGCAGAGGCTGCTGAAAAGGCCGCTCACATCGTGGGTCTGCTGCCCGCCAACAACCTGACTGGCCCGGCAATTTTCGAGTTCGAGCAGCCCACCGCTGTTCTGGCTGCCGGTGCCGAGCCTGCAAAGGCCGCTGCCGCTGTGATCGATAAGGACAGCGCTGTGGAGCTGTACGCAGGCTTTGGTAAGTCTGTTTACACCGCATTTGCAACCATCGGCGGCAACGCCGTGGGCGTTGTGGCAACCGGCAAGCAGCTGTGCCACAACTGCGTAGCCAAGGCTTCCCGCTTTGTGCGCCTGTGCGATGCCTTCAGCGTGCCTGTGGTCACCATCGTGGATACCGAGGGCTTTGTGCCCAGCGTTACCGATGACGTGGCTGGCGGCATCCGCGAGGCTGCCCGTCTGGCCGCTACCTACGCCGATGCTACCACCGCAAAGGTGGCAGTGCTGGCAGGCAAGGCTGTGGGCCCTGTGTACACCACTCTGGCTGCTGCCGACCTGCGCATTGCTGTGACCGGCTGCACCGTCAGCGCACTGGAGCCCAGCGCCGCTGTCAGCGTGCTGTATAAGGATGAGATCGATGCTTCCGACAACATCATTGCCGCCACCAAGGCTAAGACTGCTGCCTACACCGCTGAGGTGTGCAGCGCTGCCAGCGCAGTGGCCGCCGGTGCTGCCGATATGAGCTGTGATGCCGCTAATGTGCGTGCCAGCGTTGTGGCTGCACTGGAGCTGCTGAGCACCAAGCGCGCTGCCCGCCTGCCCAAGAAGCATGGCAATATGGCCCTGTAAGCGTCCGAATGTAAGTTAATTGAGTTCGATTTTGAATTGGAGGATCCTTCCATGAAGTACTACAATATTACTGTCAATGGTGTTGCTTACAGCGTTTCCGTTGAGGAAACTGCCGCAGGCGCTGCTCCTGTTGCCGCTGCTCCCGCAGCACCCGTCGCACCCAAGGCCGCTCCCGCTCCTGCAGCTGCTCCTAAGGCAGCCGCCGGTGCAGCCGGTGCTGTTGCCGTCAAGGCTCCCATGCCCGGCAACATTCTGGATGTCAAGGTCGCTGCCGGTGCTTCTGTCAAGGCCGGCGACGTGCTGGTCATCCTCGAGGCCATGAAGATGGAGAACGAGATCGTTGCTCCGCAGGATGGCACTGTGGCTTCCATCAACGTGAACAAGGGCGATACCGTCAACTCCGGTGACGTTCTGGTTTCCATGAACTAAGGAAGAGGTGACAACCATGGCAAAAAAGCCGATCAAGGTGACCGAGGTCGTCCTGCGTGATGCGCACCAGTCTTTGCTGGCTACCCGTATGACCATGGACGAGATGCGCCCCATCCTGCCCGAAATGGACAAGATCAACTACTTCTCCGTGGAGTGCTGGGGCGGCGCTACGTTCGACAGCTGCATCCGCTTCCTGGACGAGGATCCTTGGGAGCGTCTGCGCATCCTGCGCAAGGAACTGCCGCATCAGAAGCTGCAGATGCTGTTCCGCGGCCAGAATATGCTGGGCTACCGTCCCTACGCAGATGACGCTGTGGAGTACTTTGTACAGAAGTCTGTTGCCAACGGCATCGACGTCATCCGCATCTTCGATGCTCTGAACGACCCCCGCAACCTGCAGACTGCCATCAAGTCTGCCAACAAGGAAGGCGCTCATGTGCAGGGCTGCATCAGCTACACCCTGAGCCCTGTGCACAACAACGAGTACTTTGCAGCCTACGCCAAGACTTTGGAGGAGATGGGCGCAAACTCCATCTGCATCAAGGATATGGCAGGTCTGCTCACTCCTTATACCTGCTATGATCTGGTCAAGAAGCTGAAGGAGACCGTCAGCATCCCTGTGGATATCCACAGCCACTACACTGCAGGTCTGGCTTCCATGTCCATCCTCAAGGGCATCGAGGCAGGAGCCGACATCATTGATACCGCCATGAGCCCCCTGAGCCTTGGTACCAGCCACATGCCCACCGAGAGCTTGGTGGCTGCCCTGCAGGGCACCGATTACGACACCGGTCTGGATCTGAAGCAGCTGAATGTCGTGCGCGCTTACTTTGCAAAGCTGCGTGAGAAGTACATCGCCAACGGCCAGATCAGCCCCAAGAGCTTGGGCGTGGATGCCAACACCCTGCTGTATCAGGTGCCGGGCGGCATGTTCTCCAACATGCTCAAGC
>OGFL01000475.1_pt1 | contig 41623 bp, 44 predicted proteins | sample 1570911 | NCBI WGS metagenome assembly OGFL01 (sample SAMEA2582050, study PRJEB24529) | metagenome | biome: Human gut stool | place: China | collected 2011 | reverse complement strand
CTACAGATGAAACAGAAGAGATACTGCCGATAAAGGCAACAGATTCAGAGGCATCCGATATACGGGAATACCCGTTGGATGACAAAGAACGCATAGCAAGCGCTTCTGATCCCACACTTTTTTCCGCAAAAAAGACGGAACAGAAGGTTAATCTGCCTGATGGTATCTATAGAAGCAGACGGTAACTGCCAATACCACCACATCGACGAATACAACGGAAACGGATCAGACAACCGGCGGCACGGATGAGACAAATCTTCCGGGGACTACGGGTGAAAACAACAAGTCTACCTCTGAGACGGTAGAAATCGATGAAACAAAGCTTCCGCAGACAGGACAGACCTGGTGGCCGGTATGGCTGTTGATGATGGCTGGCGGTGCGCTGATTTTTGCGGGACGGCTGATGAAAAAACGGGAAAAGCAAGGGAAGGAAAAGAGGTGACACCATAAAACACGGTTAAACAGAGAACGGGAACGCGAAAGGAGGAAAGAGAGCCAGGAGACACTAAAAATAGGGAGCATGGAGAAAAGTAAGGATGCAGGTCTGCATCCTTAAACAGACAAAAGAAAGAAGAGCGTGAATTATGAAAAAAAGATTGTTGGCATGTTTGATGTCTGTCAGCATGGTATTTACTTTGATGTATGGAAGTGCTGTGGCCGCAGAAGGCGGTGGACAGGAAAAAATTGAAGAAGCGCAGGAAAAACAGGAGGTCTCGACGCCGAGTGATGCGGATCAGATCGTGGCTACGGGAAGTAATGGAAAACCAGCTGTGAATTTCGCGGCGGCAAAGACGGAGATATCGACGTATGCGGAGAACAGTGGGGAGGTTTATGAGGTTGGAACGACGGATGAACTTGCTGAGGCATTGAACCAGATCGCGGCGGATAGTGGGAATACGGAAGCGGTGATTGAATTAACGAGCGATGTCACAGTACCTCATACATCAGAAGATACGGAATTTGGTGTAGATGGGAAACACATCACAGTATCCAGTGAGGGAGATACAAAACATAAACTCAATTTTCTAAACAGAGGTATCCTGACTGGTGAATGTACATTTGATAATGTAAACGTAACTGGGTATGAATTGTATTGTAACGGTTACAGGACGATTTTCACCGAAAACGGCGAAATCCATTTAACGGGCACACTGTATGGCGGCGGTTATAAGACTACGGTATCCAGTACGCATGTTGTTGTTGCCGCAAGCGGATATATCAATCCTACGAATTATGGTGGTTTACACGATGTTATTGGAGGCTCGTATCAGGGTTCCGTTGAAGGTGACACCTATCTGGAGATTACCGGCAATCTTGAGATGCAGGGAGGAAATCATCTTAATCCGGGATGTGTAAAGGGGGATGGCACCAGTGGTGATGCAAATAACAGTCCGGATGTATATGTTGGTGGTGATGCGACATTAGTTTACGATAATCAAAATGCAAAAACCACTCCGGCGATTGAGGGCACTTATGGCTGTGAGATGAGAGGAAATGTGACTCTGGATATTCGTTCCGGCAGAGCAAATGAAATCTGTGGAACACAGGAATTTGTAGACAAGTCGATCATTCGTGGTGATCTGCATATTATTGCCGGAGCAAAGAAGTATGAGAATACAGACCGCACTTTAAGATTAAATGGAAACTGGCCGATCGTAGGCGCGGGAAACCGATTTGCAACAATGCCTGGTGCAGTTGGCAATTACACAGTTGGCGGAGATATTACAATCGATACTTACGAAAATGTCTGGGGCTGGGATAAAGGATCAACACCTTCTGATGATGTTCCAGAAATTTATGGTGCTCTTCGTGGAAATGTAGGAGGAGATATCACAATTAATGTCCATGGCTCTCATATTGAAAATATCACTGGGGCATCGAATTCTTCTGATGTTAAAGGCAATGTTACCATCAATGCTACAAATGTCGAACTGAAAAATAGTTATTATGAAGATCCTGATTACGATGAAGGTGATATTTTAGCAAATTATAAAAGTACGGTCGATGGTTCATGTGTAGTCAACGTAGATGGCGGTGACATGAATATCATCCGATTGACGAATTACAAGGAACTTAATGATAACTCGCAGATTACAATTGCGGGAAGTCCAAAGATTCGTACTGGTGTGCTTTCTACTACCAATTACACTTCGGCACCTACCAATGCACCGAACGTTACATTAACTGCGTGCAACGCAGAAATCCCATTTATTCAGTCAGCAACAGGAGTTTCAGTAACAGATAATTCTGATGTCACCCTGCATGGTCTATGGTTAGCTGGTGATCTGACAGTCGATGCCGGAAGCAGTCTCAAGACAGAAGACGATATCGTTGAACTGGAAGGTAACGCAGTCATCAATGGCACATGGGAACAGTTTTATGATGAAGCTGATGGTGGAAACTATGATACAGACATCGCAGGAACAATGGAAGTTGGTTCTGACGGACAGTATATTTCCCATGGAACTACAAGAGTCACAGGTGATGTTTCATCTTCTGGTCTGATGGTCTTAATGAAACCTGCATGGTTTAAGGGCACATACACCGGAAATAATGCGGAGCTTCGCCTGCCGGTAGTACAGAGCGGCAAGAACTATAATATTGGAACAATTCCGCTGCGGATCAGTAAACTTGCCGAAGGAAGCACTATTGTAAATACGGTAAAACGTGATGACTGGAGCAGTTTACAGGCACCGATTCTTGGTGATAACTACATTCTGACAAAAAAGGATAATGATATTCCAGCGCAGAGTGTATTCTTACTTGGAAATGAAGATGCTTTACAGAATGAATTGTTCCTTCTTCGCACGAAAGATGCGGCCAATACAGATGATCACTATATGTGGCAGGTAGCTACGGGAGTTTCTGTGATTTTCGATAAAAATGGCGGTGATACCGAAGCTGCACCGCGTATTGAATCCCAGGAAAAACAGGCTGGTGTTGTTAATCACTTTGACTTACCAGCAATAGAGCCGACCCGTGAGGGCTATACCTTTGAGGGATGGAACACGAAAGCTGACGGCACAGGTGATGCGTTTACTGCAACAACAGACGTTACAAAGACCATGACCGTATATGCGCAGTGGAAAACAGATGAAGCCTATTCCGTTACAATTTCACCAATGGATATCACGACCTATGTTGGTGGTGACGGTTATCATGGAGTAATAGGAGAAGATGGCGAATTTGCCGATAATGACCTGCCGGAGATCGGATTTTACCTGACATTGCCGGATGATGTGAATACAATGCTTGGCAGTACTCTGGATGATCCAGTGGATTTGAGCGATAAACTGAGTTTGACATATGATGATGAAAACGGAACGACCAGAAGCTGGAAACTCGAACAGTATGGCGATGAAACGATGAGCCATATCATGGAGAACGGACGAAGAGTTTATATCTACAAGCTGCTTTCCAGTAAGATCAATGATACGCAGGATACTGTTCCGGCCCGTGTGCAGTTTACAGGTGCGGATGGTTCTGTTATGGTAGATTCGGATTTTAAAGCATTGCTGACAGATCAGTTCCGTAATTATAAAATCAGCTTTTATCCGGGACAGCTTGATGAGGCAATTTACAAGGCAACGTTTACGACGACAGATGGAAGAACATTGACACGCCCAATTAAGTTAGGAACAGGAACCTTGAAGGTCCGTGGTAATACAGACCAGACTTACCGTGAAATTTCCAATACTGTTCCGACGGTAGATCCCGCGAACAAGGGCTATATGCTTGCAGGTACAGCACAGGACAACACACAGTATTATGTCAATGATTCAAACGTGAGCGCAGATCCGGCAGGTGTACGTTTACTGGTGGATCACAGTCTGGATGATTCGCTGCTGACTGCTTATATCAACCAGAATAAAAATGCGGATGGAAAATATACATATCAGTTCCGCTATCTTGATCTGGTAGATACCCATAATGGTAATGCGTATGTTACGATGGAGAATGGACAGAAAGTAAACTTATACTGGCCGGTTCCGGATGATGCGAAAGCAGACTCTGAGTTCCACATCATTCATTTTAAGGGACTCGATCGTGAAAGTAATGCGGATATCAATGATCTGCTGACAACGAACATTCCAGAAGAACTGGAATGCGAAAAAGTTACGATTGATGGGGTAGACTTTATCAAGTTCTCGGTTGAATCATTCTCTCCATTTGCGTTATTGTACGAAAAAGGTGGATCTGGATCTCCGAATCAGCCGGTAAACCCTGGAAAACCGGATAATCCAGGAACTCCAAGCACTCCGGACAAGCCAACAACTCCTGTTCAGTCTCCAAGTAATGCAGAAAAGCAGACGCCAAGTAATGCCGGCAGATCCGATTCTTCTGATGATTCTGATGACTCAGGTTCTTCAAGCTCAACAAAGAAGAGTCAGACTGTAATAACAAACACTACATCAACGAATACAACGGAGACAGATCAAACAGCAGATAATACAGAAGAAACGAAGGCTACAGAGACAACAACTGAAAATACTGAAGCAACCTCTGAGAACGTAGAAACGGATGAAACAAAACTTCCGCAGACTGGTCAGACCTGGTGGCCGGTATGGCTTTTAATGATGGCTGGCGGTGCGTTGATTTTCGCAGGACGGTCATTTAAGAAACGTGAGAAGTAAATAAAATGCAGATAGGGAGATCGTATATTTGAGATACTATGCGGTCTCCCTTTTAAAAAAATGAAACATAAAAGAGGCTATCATGAAAAGCAAATTTTTAGTAGGAACTGGCCTAATTATGATTGCGGCGGCGGTGTTTCTCATGATATGTAACGTAAGGGAAGAAAGGAAAGCTGGAGAGACGGCAGAAAATATGGTGATTCAGATGGAGTCATTGGAAGCAGAACTGCCAGAACGGCTCACTTCAGAAAGTGAGGAACTTGTTCCGGAATACAAGAAGAACCCAGAGATGGAAATGCCAACAGTAGAAATAAATGGTCAAGAGTGTATTGGAACGCTTGAAATTCCATCATCAGGATTGAAATTTCCAGTTATTAGTGAATGGAGTGATGAAAAACTAAAAAAGGCACCGTGTCGTTATAGTGGCTCTGCGTACCTGAATAATCTTATTATTGCCGGACACAATTATCGAACTCATTTTTCGGGGATTAAACATTTAAAATTGGGTGATGAGGTGAGATTCAGCGACACAGTTGGGAATATGTTTTTATATGAGGTCTCTGAAATAGAGACTATCGATGAACATAATATTGGAGCAATGGAAACAGGAGAATGGGATTTAACACTTTTTACTTGCACAAAAGGCGGAAGAGCGCGAGTGGCAGTGAGGTGTACGGAATAAAGATAAAATGGGAGGAGGGATCAAGCGCGTGTGTATAATATCAGAGAAAGAAATCGGGCTGCTATTTGCGGATTTTGCATATGATGAAGAAAAATATGGCGTGATTGGTATCTATTACGAAGACGGATATCCACTTTACTGCGCAAATAAAAAAATGGCGCATATGCTGGGATATGATGATACGAATGACCTGATAGAGGGTATTTCTGAAAAAATCCTTGATATCATTCATCCGGATGATAAAGCTCAGGTATTGCAGGATATCGAATGCGATTCTCGTGAAGGTTCTATATATCACAGCGTCCATCGAATGCGAAAAAAGGATGGGATCTGGATATGGACAATTGATGAAGGGAAGGTCATCAAAATACAATCCGGAAAAATGGTCCTTATCAGTATGTGCTCGGATATGGCAGAATTTATCAGGCGAAAGGATGACCTGGAAAAGAAAATATATACTTCAGATCGGATGATAAAAAAGATGCCGGGCGGATGCCGCAACGATACCGATTATTGCTATGAGTGCGAATGCGTTTGAGAAGGATATAAGAGGAAGCATAGAGGCCGGTCTGAACGCTCATCTGGTGAAACCGATGGACGGGAAAAAGATGATAGATATCATGAGACGGTTCCTGGCAAGCAAAACGAGAAAAATAGAATGATGATTAGTTTTTATTAGAAAAGGCGCAGGCGAGAAGCTTGCGCTTTTTTCTTTCTCTGTATGTATGGATAGGCAGTGCATTTTCGCCTTGCTTATTTTCAATGGTAATGTAAGAGAAGGTCGGATAGTCATCAGGATTTATATGGATAAAAAGTTGGTCATAAGGGTAAAAATTCCACTTTTTCCCAAGCACTTCTTACATAATATTCTTAGAGGAAAGAGGAGGTACGCCATGAAGAAAATATTCAATTATTACATACTGACTGCAAAGGAAATGGATGAGATCCAGTACACCATAGACTGGTATCACAAATATAAAATCTTAGCTGAACTGGAGTGGAAGTCAGATGAAAAAGACGCTGAAGTTCCTGAGTAATCTCATAGGTTTTACCGGCCTATGGACAGCACTTCCCATATATTTCTTAGCAAATCAGCAGATTCTCCCGGTAACAACAAAACAGGCATTTTATATGGTAGCTGTGCTGTCCGCCTGGATCACATTTAACAATCTATGGAGCATCGCATGCGAAGGGAAACAATTCTCAGAGTTCCAAGCCGGAGATGGATTGATTCCAGACACCGGCCTGAAAAAGGACTCGCCGCAAAAGCGGGCAGCGACCTATCCGAAAATTCCCGCCGAATTGATTTCAAAGAACCCAGAGGGCATAATCCTTGGATGTGACAAAGGCAGATACGTCAGAATTAAAAACCAAATCTTACATTCCTGTATCGTTGGCGGATCCGGATCCGGTAAAACGTCAACGGTGATCTTAGATACCCTTCTTGCAAATTATTCTGCGCCTGACCCTGAAATGTTAAGCTTTTGTATCGACATCAAAGGAGAACTTCATGAGAAATCCACGAAGAAAGATGACCCTGCTATTTATGTCGTGGATCCCTCTGATCGAAAAACTGCCGGATGGGATGCATGGTATCGGTTACACGGTGATCCCACGGATGACCTCGTCGTGGAGAGCATGGAAGAAATCGCAGAGGCGTTGATCGTCAGCACGAACCCGAAAGATATGTTCTTCGTAGTAAATGCCCGCTCCATGTTTACAGGTCTATTAGTTTACTATTTCAAAAAGGGCGAGAGCTTTATAGATGCCGTCAACCACATCCTGGAGGCAGACGCAAAAACGCTGATCGCTGAAATCATCGAAGAAAGCGTAAAGAGTGATCTATGGTATCAGTACCTTGCCAAGTTTGCCGGAAAGAAGGCGGAGTCCGTGGAGGACTGCATGGTGGAGATGACGACGAATCTCTCCGTCTTCAGCAAGTCTGATGTGAAATTCTGTTTCCGGGACAACGCAGTCAAGGCAAGTCCCTCAGCATTCAAAGAGAATAAATCTATTTTCTTAGCGATCCCAGAACATTTACTTGGAAGTTACCAGGCTATTATGCGTTTATGTACAGCACAAGTCTTACAGGATATACAGCGGAGACCAGATGCAGATGCGGCCGCAAAACCGATTCTGGTCCTGATTGATGAATTTGCCAGACTTGGACGCGTGGAAACCATCTTCAACGCACTGGCAACCCTAAGGAGTAAGAAAACGATGGTCATGCTGGCCTTTCAATCCATGGCACAGATGGAAGTCATCTATTCTAAGGAAGAGGCGAGAGTCATTGCGGATAACTGCCGCGTAAAGGTTATCTGTGAATGCTCCGATCCCAGTACGGCAAAGGACATCTCAGCCTGGTGCGGAAACTATCAGAATAAAAAAGAGACATTAAACGGTGGGAAGAACCGAAGCAAGTCCTATACCTATGAGGAGAAACCAATCGTGGAACAGGGAGATCTGATAACCCTGGTAAAGAAAGAGAAAGTGATCTTCATCATTTCCGGTATCGGCTATCTGCGGTCGAAGAAGTGTTATTACTTCAAAGACAGAAAAATTTCATCCCTGGCGGAGCAGGTCAGGGAGTTTAATCAGAGGAGATAAAAATTATGACAGACCAAGAGTTATTTTATGATGAATTATTAGAAGCGATGCATGAAAATCCTCTATTTGAGGGAGCAAGCTTCGTGGAGCGGGAAATACCGAAAAACAATGGAATATGGGAAGGAATCGAGATCCATGTACCTAAGTGTACCGTGGCACCGATCATCAGCCCGGACCGTATGTATGATCTAAGAAGACCAGACGAATCCATAAGATCACTGGCAGAACGACTTGCGGACGACATTGGAAAAGAGATTTACCGTGAGAATGAAATCGTTGCGAAACAGTTCAGCAGCCTAATGAGACGGGAAAAAGATTTCCCGTTGGGTGCGGCAGTGGTTTCTTATGAGGCGAACAAGGAATGGCTGAAAGACCTTCCATACGAACGAATTGAGGACCTGGCAATTTACCCGAAAATGTATGTAGCGCCTGACGCATCGATCAGGATCACCTCAAGTCTTCTTTCTGAGATCCACATGACAAAAGAAGAGGTATTAAAAGAGGCCAAGAAGAATACGGCTAAGAATATGGTGTTCAAAAATTTGGAGGAAATACTGTTTAGCGATGTCGTTGAGCGGGACGGTGATCCGGAAATCACCAGTGCTCTTATGCCCTCATCCACTGAATCGCCGATGTTTGTTCTTACAAATAAAGAGAGACATGATGGTGCGGCCATGATCGCATGCCCTGAGGTATTACAGACGGTTCATGAGCTTATGGGTGATGATTATTATATTCTTCCGTCATCGGTCCATGAAGTCCTGATAGTACCGAAACATATCCCGTTGCTGCTTGAAGATATGCAGAAAACAGTACGTCAGATCAATGAAGAATCGGTTGAGCCCATCGACCGTCTTTCTGATAATGTTTATGAGTTTGATGGCAGGAATCTTAAAATCGCCGGCACTATCAGCGAGGAACGGGAGAAACTGCCAGGCATATCAAGGGAATCCCGGCATATCCGATAGGATGCCGGATCCCATAAAAATTTATATATTACGGAGGTCATTATGGACTTACAGAGAAAACTTGACTTTATAGAAAATTACAGAACCGCACTGGAACTATTGAGACACAAGGAGATGCGGATCGACTATCATTTCCCGGCCGGAAATGGGAAAGATGACCTGATCGTGGAGGTGTACCATGGAACAGCACCAGAAGCAGACCAAGGATGAAAAGATCAAAGAACTCACCGAAAAACTGGAAGAAGGAATCAAGTCTGTGTTCGCGTCCAGTAAATACCGGGAATACCTCACCGTCATGTCTAAGTTCCATTCCTACAGCTTCAACAATTCTATTCTAATTCTCATGCAGAAACCCGATGCAAGGTATGTAGCCGGGTATCGGACCTGGGAATCCCTGAACCGCCATGTAAGAAAAGGCGAGAAGGGAATCACGATCCTGGCACCCAACCCACATAGGCTGACGAAAGAAGTCACGGTCATTAACCCAGAGACCGGGCAGCCAAAGCTTGACGCAGACGGAAAGCCGATGACGGAGCAGAAGCAGATCAGCTATGCATCCTTTCGACCGATCACGATTTTTGATGTTTCCCAGACCGAGGGAGAACCACTTCCCGAACTTGTCACAGAACTGAAAAAGAAAGCTCTAAACTATCCACTTCTCATGAACATCATCAAAAGTACCTCGCCCGTCCCGATCCGCTTTGAATCTTGGGAAGGATTGGCCAAGGGATACTACAACCGTACGAGTGACGAAATCGTTATCAAAGACGGGATGTCCGAGAGCCAGACACTAAAGACCGCTCTCCATGAAACCGCCCACAGCATTCTCCATGCAGACAAGAAAAATCTAAAGGATCCGGCAACAAAGGAAATCGAGGCGGAGAGCGTGGCATTCATTGTCTGTAATCATTTCGGAATTGACACATCCGATTATTCTTTTGCATATCTCGCCAGTTGGAGCAGTTCGAAAGAACTTCCAGAGCTTCGGGCATCTTTAAAAACGGTCCAGACAACAGCCCATGATCTCATCGACCGGATGGACGAGCAGATCCAGAGACACATGGAGATTCAGCGGCAACCAGAGACAATCGGAACTGAGATTCAAAATACTCAGGAAATTCATCATAGTAGGAGATAACAATAACATATGACAGAACTTGAATTACTACAACAGAAGCATCGGGAAGATGCAGCTGCAAGAAGGGAACAGTTTAAGGAGCGGAAACGGAGAGCACACAGACTGATCGAGCGTGGAGCCATGCTTGAGAGTGCCGTGAAAGATATCTGTCCACCAGAATCCTTAACAGACAAGCAGATGGAGCAGATCATCTATTTTGCGATCCAGAACCCGGAGACGATTGCATTTATTATCGAGAAGGGACGCGAAAATCCCTTCTAAATTTTAAGGAAGAAGGGCGCACTTATTACCGACCCTGGCGGGACGGTGTGCGGTCCTTCGGACAACCGGCAGGAGCCGGAAATTCAAGCGCTGATTGATGAAAATGGAAACTCATCCCATTCATTATCGGCGTATTTTCATATCTAAAAGGAGTCACATCTATGGCAATCTATCATCTATCAGTACAGATCATAAAGCGGAGCGAAGGACGTTCCGCAGTAGCAGCCGCAGCTTATCGAAGCGGCACCATCCTTACCAGCGAGTGGGATGGAATCACCTACGATTACACAAGAAAAGGATGGGTGGAACATACCGAAATTCTTCTGCCGGAGTACGCACCAGAAAGTTTCAAGAAGCGTCAGCACCTATGGAATCAGGTTGAGATGGCAGAGAAATCCGCGAACGCACAGTTGGCACGCGAGATTGAAATTGCCCTTCCTTTGGAACTGAGCCGCGAAGCCCAAATTGCTTTAGTCCGGGAGTTCGTCAAAGAAAACTGTGTGGAGAAAGGCATGTGTGCGGATCTTGCAATCCATAATCCACCAGTCCGAAACGGTTACGGTCAGCCTATAGACCGTAATGGCAAACCCACGAATGACCCAGAGCAAATGACTTTCCGAAACCCACATGCACACATCCTGGTAACTATGCGGCCGTTAAATGAATGTGGAAGATGGGAAGCTAAGTATGAGAAGAGTTATCTATGCCGGAAGGATAACAGGGAATACTCATTCCGGGCATCCAGGATCAAAGAAGCGGAAAAGCACGGGTGGAGAAAGCAGTATCGGTATTATTTTGGAAACCGGACGATATGGCTTACCGCTGAGACCGCAGAAAAGAAAAACTTAAAGCGTGTGGATAAGCAGCCGCGGATCAAAAATATTCCAAACCGTACCATAGCAAAGTGGAACAGCACCGAAACATTGGAATCCTGGAGAGAGTCCTGGGAAGAACTCTGCAACCGATACCTAAAAGAAAATGGAGTCGATGCACAGATCGACCACCGTTCCTATGCTGACCAAGGAATTGACCGGGTTCCCGGTGTTCATTTCGGACCGAGTGCCTATCATATGGAAAAGAAGGGAAGACAGACAGAGCTTGGAAAGCTGAATGAGGAAATCATGGATAACAACCGGTTCCTGGAGGAGACCCAGAAGGTACTCGATCAGATGGTAGCGAAGGAGAAAGAACAGCTTAAGAAGACTGCGCTCCACTTGGAATCCCTCAGAGACAGGTATATTATAAGCGCATATCAGGAAGCATTGTACTCCGCATCCCTGGCAGCCGAAGGATCCTCCATCCAAGAACAGATTGCGTCTGCTAATGCGAATGCAAAGGCAATCGAACAGGCCATGAAAGCCATAACGAATCTGATGGACACCATAGGGTTAAAGAATAAGGAACTATCCACCTGCTCTCTTTTCATGAAAAAGAAGCGGGAATCCATAAAACAGGAGATCATCCAGGCGGAAAAGGAGCTATCAGAGGTAAAGAAATCCCTGGCAGATTTGGAAGAGAAGAAAACTGCACTGCAGGAGAAGAAGTCCATGGATCAGGAAGTCATGAAGGAAAAGCGGAAGCGGGTGCAGTACCTAAAGAAGATGCAGACGCAGCAGTACAAAGAATTTTACCGTCTTGTGGGTGAATGCAGGGAACAAAAGGGAAAACTCCGGGAGATCCTGTGGACAGGACGCGCCGGCCGGGATCAGTTTGTGGAAAAGCGTCTAAGGGATTATTATAAGGAAGATTTCCGGAACGAGATTCTGGAAGAGGTCAGAAAGAATGCGCCGGATGTTCCAAAAGAAACTCCGACAGGTATGGATAAAATACGGACAAGAAAACGGTAGCTAAGAATTTCAGGCAAAGTCAACAGCTTAGTCTTGCGTCCAGTAACCTGCACATAGAAAAACTTCACAGGCCCAAGAAAAAATGCACAGGCTCACGCCAAAAGAATCAGGCACTTTCCCACTTCACGCCGTTTCAGGTTCCAAGTAAACTAAAGGAAACAAAGGAAGGAGAGGTATTCTTATGGAAACACAAGAGTTCGATGAAGAATTGCAGGAAACGAACAGGATCTACAAGGAAATCGGTGATCTCAGCACAAAGGAACTTCTGGAACTCCAGGGAGCAATTACACAGATCAAAGAAAACTCCCAGAAGGAAAAGAAAGAGAACACGTTGTCCTGGTTGGAACAGTCCGTGATCTCCGTGTTAAAAGACTATGCGGAAGAAATCGGAGGGACATTCAATTCAGAAGATGACGAGGTCGGAAACCGGATCATCACACTTAGAAACGATGGTGGATTTGACATTGACAGTGAGAACGTCCGGCTACGGATGGCGTTAGCTGTGGCAAGCTATACTTACATTGGGTATGGTGATGGGAAGAGTGTTTTGAACCTTACATATGACCCGATCGTAATTGGAAAGTAGAAAACGGGTAAGGAGCATAGACGGGCATGAAGAAACGGCAGACATCCTCAAACTAAGAAGATGTACTGCCGTTTACGTTTGCATTAAAGTCCTCTATTATCTGCCAAGGGAGGCATCGAATTAGTTTCTGCATTTGTAGTAAGATATTTTCTGCGGAATATGCAAATGAACTTATGCGAGAGGAGCTGAAAGGCTTCTTTTTTTGTTCGCTTTGCATGTCAAATACATGAATCCGCTCTGAACGGAACCACAGGATGTCCGCTAAATCTGCATGTCAAAAAAATAAAAAATTTTTCCCAGTCATTTGTCATTTTTGAAAAAACCCATCATAATATATATAGGTTTATTTGATGGGAACTTTTACGGAAGAAAACCAAAAAAAGTTTCTCCATTTTCACTAAATCTTACATAATAAGAATGTACAAATAATTTGTTTAAACGAAAGGAAAAATACTATGAGAAATGTGACAGAATTAGTTGAATTAAGAGATCGTGCTTATGATGGCGGCGTAGAACTGAAAAATGCAATTGTAAACAAAACGGGAAAAACAGTCCATGATTATATGTATGTGCGTGCAGATAAAATGATTCAGGCAATGCATTATGGAAGAAACAATGAATTTATGGATAATGTGATTAAACTCTCTAACATGTTTGAACTTCCGATTCCGCGACCATTACTTGAGGGAATGGCTGATGAAGAAAAATTTAATGTTGTAAGCAGATCATATATGATTGGCCTGCTTTCATAAGAAACGTAGAAATGGGCGTTGCTACATGGCAGCGTCTTTTTTATTGCCTGGGCATGAAAAAAGACCTGATCTGTTGACCAAGCCTTTGTATATATCTTCTATTAACTTGCCTTAGGACCCGGAAAGATGAACTCACATTCATCAGGAGTCAGGCGGTGTTCCGCCCAGATCCGGGCTTCGATGTCACTTAGAACTGTGATGTCACATCCTGCGGCCGGAAACGGATCACCTTGGAAACAGTAGGGACTGCTTTCTCTTCCCTCGACGTAGAGGAAATAGGTTCCCTGCCTGGTGATATATAATTCTTCCCTGTGATAAGCAGGATCCAGGATGGTGCGGTGTTGGAAGTAGCCGAGGCGGCAAGAAGAGTCAGTGCTGTATGGAACAGAATTTATAATTTTAATCATAGTATTTTTCCTTTCAACAATGAAAATTGATATAAATGTTTAACCTTCCTCAGGAGTACCAAAAATCTCGCAGTAGTCCATGACAGGAAGTTTTCGTTCTGCCCAAGCCTTAGCTTCGGCTTCTGACAATGAGAAGACAGCTTCGACATGATCCCACAGACCCAAGTTGGTCGGATGGTAGAAACTATCGGGTCCGGTTTCAACCTTAAGAAAATAGGATCCAGATGTAGTACGGTATAGGTTTTCATGACAAAAAATCGGTGCTCCGTCCTGAAAAAATTCATATACGGCGAGACAGTTGGAAGTGGCAAACTCACGATCATTATTATTAATCTTTTTTATCATAGTATAAAAATCCTTTCTTAATGAATCTCATTCAGTTCTTAAAATTCAAATATTTCTGCTGGTCGTCCAAAAGCGTTAAAGTATTCTTCGGCACTGAGGCGAATCTCAGCCCATAGCATTGCATCTTCCCGAGAAAATAATAAGATAGGTACATCCATACCCGAAACAAAGTCATCAATACACGGGTTTTCTGCATCGTGTCTGCGGTATATGAAATAAGTGCCCTTTTTGGTTCGATAGAGCGCTTCACGGAGGTAATGAAAAGTGTTTCCATCAAAATGCTGATAGAAGCCAAGACATTCAGCTGTTTCTGTATCATAAAGCTTTCCATTAATAATTTTCTTCATAGTATTTTTCCTTTCTGTTTAACAAGTCATCACGATTTTATCCATCAGGTAGTCAATCGGGAGACCAGGTGTTTTTAAATATTCGGTGACATCGATCATGGTGTCACATGGACCCGGATCCGCTCTGTTGGCGCTCCATGCGGACGATCCCACAAGTGCGCAGACATCACCGATCATAATGAGTTCCCTTGCGGCAAAGCTGCCGAAGTAATATGGATCACAGACGGAGACTCCCTGATGGGTCCGTCTGAAATCCAAGTTGGCACCTTCTCCCTGGTAGGTTGAGCCATATTCTGTAATCAGGTGCCGGAAGAGTGTTTCAAGACCAAAGTATTCCAAGCTGGTCAGATGTGAAGTATATGTATCCATTCTGTAAATTCCTTTCTGTTCAATAGCATCTATGTAAAGAGAGAAGACCCGTCGGTCTCTCCCGGATCATGCTGCACACAGGCGGCGGGTTACTGGAAATCCATGGATACACTTAATATGGAGCGATTTGGGAAAATTGGACGGTTTGATTTTAAAAAATATTGCACAAAAATGCATTTGGAAAATATACATAATATACAAATTCTAAGAAAACAAATCTAATACGCATAGAAGCGCCTGAACCAAAGAAATGCCACCTTCCCATATTTGGTAAAAGAAGAGAATTGAATATATGGTATAATTATGGTATAATTAAGCCATATAAAGGAGGTGCTTCTATGCCACAGATTGTTCCAATCAGCCATTTAAAAAATACATCAGAAATTTCTGAAATGTGCCATTCTGCCAGAGAACCAATTTTCATTACTAAGAACGGATATGGAGATATGGTACTCATGAGTATGGAAAACTATGAGCGCATGGTGCGCATGGCAAAGATCTATGAGGAACTGGAAGAGTCAGAACGCCAGGTGGAAGCCGGCCAGACAATGAATGCGAGAGAACATCTTGCATCCGTGAGGGAGAAGTATGGGTTATAATCTGGAAGTTACACGAAAGGCATCGCAGCATGTTGACAAGCTGGTTGCCTATCTGCTGGATCCGTTAAAGAACGGGCAGGCTGCGTCCCATTTCCTTTCTGGAGTCGATGAGGTCTATGCCCGTCTGGAAGAAGACCCGTGGCAGTTCCCAGCGTGTACCGACTATGTGTTGAGGAAAAAGGAATATCGGAAAGCAAAGATTCCGGGTATGTCTTATGTAGTGATTTATCAGGTAGATAAAGATATACGAACGGTGTATGTCATGGGAATCTTCCATGAACTGGAAAATTATGGAATAAAGCTATAAGAAAAGCCTGGGAGAAATCCCAGGTGATTTATTTATATAGGAAGAGATGAATTTATGCGGATGTTTCTGGATCCGGTCTGTCCTCATCAAAGACTCCGGTTGAAACGATTTGTTCCGCAATCAGCTTTAGGACTGGGACAGCTACGCTGTTCCCAAGCTGTTCATAGGCATGGTTTTCGGAAACGGGAAAAGAAAATCCTTCCGGGAATCCCAGGATCCTTCGAACCTCACTGGGAGTCAGCCTTCGGACTCGGCCATTTACATAGATGGCTTCGGTTCCGTCGGCAGGCCCACGGGAGGAAACAACGGTTGTGGGAGAAAGTCCTTTGATGCTGTAGATGCGTCTGCCTTGACCAATGTTTCCGATGTAACCCATGCGGTATGTGGTGTGGACTCGTTCTGTCAGATCCGGCTTATATAGGACAATATCGGGACGGGAGATGAAGTAGTGTTCATCCACATCAGAATCAAGGAAATCTTCTATGGCAATGTCAGAGGAAAATGGTTCAGGGAATTGGAAAGAAATATTCAGGGATTTTAAGAAACAGACAAGATAGACTCGTTTACGGATTTGAGCAACGCCAAAATCAGATGCAGCTAAGACTTTGTAATGGACATCGTATCCAAGTTCATCAAGCGTGTTTACGATTACTTCCAGAGTTCGGCCGTTATCGTGCCGGACCAGGTTATCGACGTTTTCAAGAAAAACGACTTTAGGTTTGTGGTATCTTAGGATCCGTGCGATCTCAAAGAATATCGTCCCTCGGGAATCTTCAAAACCTCGCTGTTTCCCGGCAAGGCTGAATGGCTGGCATGGGAAGCCGCCGCACAGGACATCAAAAGTTGGGATTTCTTCTTCCTTGATTTTTAGAATATTTTTGGAAGGTTCTTCAGAATAGTTTGCAAGATAGGTCAGACGTGCGTTCCTGTTTTTGTCGCAGGAGAAGACGCAGGTTCCACCTACGTACTCCATAGCCTGACGGAAACCGCCGATCCCGCAGAACAGGTCGATAAATTTAAAATAGGTATGCGTGAAAATAACTCCTTTTGAGAGAAAGCGTCTCTCAAGAATATTATGCAAGAAGTGATGTCGAAAAAAGTTGAAAATTCGCAAAACGAGTAAAAAATGCAAAACGAGTGCGAAAAGTTGTTGACATTATAGAAAAAGAGCGGTACTATATTTTTATCCACTTAAATGTGGAACAAAAAAGTCAAATCTAAAAAGCCAATTATTATAGCAAGTTAATTGAATAGGATTATTTGATAATGAGTTTTACGCTCATACTATGTCCTATCTTAGCTTTCTATAATAATTGGCTTTTTTGTGTTTGATTTTACGCACCTTGAAAACCTCATAACCGTAACACCTCACCGGAACAGGGCCCGGAGGTCATAGTAAGGCGGTAGTAACCGAAGAAAAGACTATGAATTTACAGGAGGAAACTGTATGAAGACAACAAATTGGGATTTTTATTTAACAGGTGATCGGCCGGAAAGCGGATATCTTCGTTTCAAAATAGGCAATGTGCGGTTAGGCAAAGAAAAATCCAGATGGTTTGACTATGATGAAGCTACATTATATTACGATTATGTAGTGGATCCAGAGGTTATCACACAAAAGCCGAAGGGATTTATTCTTTCACTTGATGATTTAGCATTTATATTTTTTCAGCACGAGGACATGTACGCAGATGAGAAGAGCATCATCCTAGAGAGCACCGATAGAGAGAATACGATTGATATTACAGACGCAAACAGTGTGGTGGATATCGTGGAACAGATGAACGGCAAGTCATATAAGTTAGTTCTGAAATATGAGAGCACGCTGTCGATGGAAAATATTATGGCACATATGACTTACTGGATGCAGTTTAAGAACAAGGAAAAGCTGCCAAGGAATTTCTTTATAGAATATAGATGTTTTCTTTTTTGCCAACAACGCAGATACGATTGTAGATGCATGAACGGACGAAGTAATCTTTCTTCATCAGTCCACTGGCAAGGATACGGGCTTCAATTTGTTTCCTTTCAGCATCAGTGATTCTGAAGCTGATGGTTGGGTTTTTATGTTGATTGCTCATGGTAATGCTCCTTTCGTTTTGGCTGTGGCAGCAGGCGTAATAGATAACCTGACAGCCACAGGAATTTATTCATTGTGAGTAATAAAAAAGTAGATTATATCATTCCTATGGAAAAAAGTTTAGGTGCAGATACTGCAACTAATTTGCTACTAAAAGTTTTGAAAACGATGCGAAAAGAGCGATATTTGGCGAAATAGATGTGTCCAAAATGCGGGAAATATCAGCATTTATGAGTTGCCGATAATAAACTCGGGAAGAGTTTGAATAAAATACTATTGTTAACAGAGGATGCGGGAATATATTTCTGCACCCTTTGTTAATAGTCAGCCCCCTTGCGGGGCTGTGAGTTGAAACAAAAATCAGGTAATCGACTTTTCTGCCGCCCTCAAAGTCAGTCAGCCTTCTTGTGGATTGTGAGTTGAAACAATTGTTCTCTACATCTAAATGAAAAACTTAAGCTTTCAGCTGTTCTTGGGAGAATGGAATAAGTGCAGCCGGTGAGGACAACTAAATAAAGCCTCCTGCAATATGATGTCGCAAGCCAAACTCAAAATCAGAAGGGGCGTTCCAAATGAACAATGGAAGTTTATCACATACCCAATGAAATAATATAAAATTGCATACATGGTATCATTATGGTACAATTAAACCACATAAAGGAGGTGCTTTTATGCCGCAAATTGTTCCAATTAGTCATTTAAAAAACACTTCAGAAATTTCAGAAATGTGTCATTCTACAAAAGAACCAATCTTTATTACGAAAAATGGGTATGGTGACATGGTGCTCATGAGTATGGAAAACTATGAACGGATGATGAAGTTGTCAAAAGTTTATAAGGAGCTGGAGGAGTCGGAGAGCCAGATAGAAGCGGGGCAGACGATGAATGCGAGAAAGCAGCTTGCATCCATGAGGGAGAAATATGGGTTATAAACTGGAAATTGCGCAGAAGGCATCTGAACATTTGGATCAGTTGCTGGCTTATCTGTTGAATCCGTTGAAAAGCGATCAGGCAGCCAAACATCTTCTTTCGGGAATCGAAGAAATTTATGATCGTCTGGAAGAAGATCCATGGCAATTTCCAGCATGTATCGATTATGTGCTTCGAAAAAAGGAATACCGGAAGGCAAAAATACCGGGCATGGCATAGCTTATGATTTATCGGGTAAATGAAGATATAAGAACGGTCTATGTCATGGGAATCTTTCATGAATTAGAGAACTATGGAAGCAAGTTATAAAGAAGACCTGAGAGAAATCCGGTTGGATGACAATATATTTCCCTGGATATTACGGTAATGGGAAGAGCCGGACTATTTTGAGATGTTCTGCAAAGAACTAGAAGCGTGTGGGATCACATATAGGCTGAAATCGGAAGGACCGCTGATATTGACACAGATGGCGGAACTTTGGCACTGTGTTGCGGTGGTTCTATGTCGATAGTTGGGGTGGGATTTCTTAGAATCCCGCTCCATTATTGAATTTGGAGCTTTTCCAGATCCTTTGGAGGAAGTTTATAATTACGCACATTTTTTGACATGGAAAAGATTAGGATGGCAGATGAAAGAAATCAGCAGTATTCCAGTTGCAAATGAGGTTCACTAGAAAGCGAAAGAGAGAACAATAAAATGAACAACAAGATCGTAGTCTGCCTCGGAAAAGGTGGGCAGAGAGATATGGCAGAGTCTTTTGCCAGAAAAACAGGAGCGCCGATCGTGGATAAGCCGGGAGAATATCTGACGATTCATTTTGATTCCAAGGGAGTGTCACTGTCAGGATTCGGGCTGACTTATCAGGGGGACTTTGCGGAGACAATGATGCATAGAGTCACCAATGGAAGACTGCAGCATGAGATGCTGGTAAAGGCGGCAAGCTCCGAGAAAGAAGGGCGGAAAGCAATCGATGCCACTGCAGGTATGGGAGAGGATGCTTTTTTACTGGCTGCACAGGGGTATGAGGTGACATTATATGAGCAGAATCCGGTGGTCGCTGCACTTCTGAAGGATGCCATCCGTCGTGCGAAAAAGAATCAGATTTTAAAGGATATCGCCGGCCGCATGAAAGTAGTGGAGGCAGATAGTGTGGAATGCATGTCAAAGCTTTTGGATCCGGTAGATGTGATTTATCTGGATCCGATGTTTCCTGCGAGACAGAAATCCAGTCTGATCAATAAAAAACTTCAGCTGATCCAGAAGCTGGAGCCGCCATGCTCGGAGGAAACAGATCTTTTTGATGCGGCACTAAAAGTGTGTCCGTCAAGAATTATCGTTAAGCGGCCATTGAAAAGTGAATGTCTTGCAGGCAGAGAACCTTCCTATACATTGAAGGGGAAGGCAATTCGGTATGATTGCTATGTGCTGTAAAAACTCCTACTAACAGAAGAATCGCCCGTGCGGTGTGGTCTGAGCAATTTTCCGGGAAATGGGAGATCAATAGTCTTGCAGTCTTAAGGTGCGAATGATATAGAGATTCCATTTCAATTTTTCTGAAGTAGCCGGCGGGGAATATTATTGCTATGCGAACGGAAAATTGGAATATCAGACAATGAAGTGATCGAAGTTATACAATGGCGAAGAAATCAAAACAGACACAGGCGTGGCAGAGCCGGAAGAGCAGAGAGTGTCTGGCGGGAGCAAAAGCGGAACAGGCAGGGGATAGATGGACAAAAAATCCATCTGTCCCTTTTTTCGTCAGAAAGAAGAAACCTGTTTACTTTTCCCGAAATCCCTTTTATACTGGGTAAAGCGCATATATTAGCGGCTGTTCAGCGGGGCTGTGCAGTTCCTGCACAGACTGGAAAAAGAGTATGAGTAACGGAGGAGAAGAAGGATGCAAAAATGTAAAAAGGGGGGCAGCGCTGCTTCTTGCGGCGTCCATGATGACATTTCTGCTTGCCGGATGCGGATCGAACCAGGTGACGACGGAGAATACAGGCAGCTCAGACTACAGACCTGATCGCGGGCTTCCGTATATCATTTCTCTTCTGGTCCTGTCGGTTTCTTCGAAGAAGTCGAGAGCACCGAAGGCGGAAGGAATCCCGTATGATAAGGGACAGAGATAAGATCAGGGAAAAATTTTTGTCTGGGGCAGTACGGAATGGAAAACTGCCCCAGATGTTGTGAAAGTGTTATGCTAGAGATAAAGGAGAAGAACATAGAAGATGGGAATCGTTGTAATCGGAGATGTTTTTATTGATATTAAGGGATATTCCTTATCCCCGTATATCCCGCAGGGAAGAAATGCCGGAACGGTCATTCAGATCCATGGCGGAGTAGCAAGAAATGTGGCGGAGAATATCGCAAACATCGAGTTAAAGCCGACGTTCATCAGCGCTGTGGACAACAACGCGATGGGTGATGATGTGATCGAGAAGCTGAAACGCCATAAAGTTGAGACAAAGTATATGAAAAAGGTTGAGAACGGAATGGGAACATGGCTTGCCGTTTTCGACCATGAAGGAGATGTTGTCGCCTCCATTTCCAAGAGACCGGATCATAAGCCGATCGAGCAGATCCTCGATGAGTATGGGGACGAGATCTTCAAGGACGCGGACAGCATCGCGATCGAGATCGACACGGATAAGGAGATCGTGAAAAAGACATTTGCGTATGCGGAAAAGTATGGGAAAGAGGTCTATGCACTCGTGTCCAACATGACGATCGCAGTCGAGAGACGGGACTTCCTGCGCAGAACAGCATGTTTTGTCTGCAACCAGCAGGAAGCCGGGATCCTTTTTTCCGAGGATTATGAACACATGACAGCGGCGGAGCTCGCGAAGGTCCTTCCGGAGCGCGTCCGCTCAGCGCAGATTGCCCGCATGGTTGTGACCATGGGCGGGGACGGCGCTCTCTATGTGGATAAAGACGGAAGTACCGGGATCTATCCGGCAAGAAAAGTGGATGTTGTCGACACGACAGGCGCAGGAGATGCATTCTTCTCAGGTGTCTGCATCGGTCTGACTTACGGAAAGAGCCTGCAGGATTCCTGCAGGATCGGAACTAGACTTGCAGCGACCGTGATCTGTACTTCGGAGAATATCTGCCCGAGATTTATGCCGGAAGAATTTGGTCTTGTGCAGTAGGATAGCAGCGTACCCGGGATGCACCGGGTACATTCGTTTTATGAGGTGATCAGAAATGGAAAGCGTTATTATCGGAATTGCTGGAGGTTCCGGCTCCGGAAAGTCGACCTTTACGAACAGGATCAAACAGTATTTCGGGGACGATGTGGCAGTTATTTATCATGATAATTATTACCGCAGACAGGACGGGATTCCGTTTGAAGAGCGTGTGAAGGTCAACTATGACCATCCGGATTCGTTGGAGACGGATCTTCTGGTGGAGCATTTGAAGGAATTGAAGGACGGCAGAGCGATCGAATGTCCGGTCTATGATTACAGCCAGCACAACCGCTCAAACGAGATCATAAAGATCGAGCCGCGGCCGATCATCCTGGTGGAAGGGATCCTGCTCCTTGCGGATGAGTGCATCCGGGATCTTCTGGACATCAAGGTATATGTGGAGGCCGATGCGGATGAACGAATTTTAAGACGGATCGTCCGTGACGTGGAAGAGCGCGGCAGAGACTTGAGAGGCATTATCAGCCAGTACCTGACAACCGTAAAACCGATGCACTACATGTACGTTGAGCTGACGAGAGCTCTCGCGGATATCGTGATCAACAGCGGAAAGAACGATGTGGCGTTCGACCTCTTCGTATCGAAGATCGGACAGCTGTTGGAGAGCACGGGAAAATAAAAATTTCATATGCAGGTATGCGAAAACCGCCTGTTGCCAGTAAAGTTGCTGGCAGCGGGCGGTCTTTTGTAGTGTACTTTCTTGCTAATATTGCGCGGGATATTAGCAAGAAAGTAGAGATTATGTGATAACTTATATGTCAGATAACATGGTACCATCTTCCCCTTCATTCGCCTCGTCCATCGTGACGACAGCCTGTGAAACATCATCAGCGTAGTGGAACCTGAGTACAGCCTGGGGCCAGTTTAGCTGGATGTGGGCGGTCTTATTCTGCTCGGTTCCGGCTTTTTCGATGAGTTCGATCAGCTCTTTTAAGACTTCGCGGGTCAGATAGCCGCCTCGCCAGTGGAAGGTGAAGGTCCTGTTTTTCTTCGCAGTCTGCAGGGCACGTTTGTAGACTTCCTCCTGCTTTGTGAAGGAGAGTTTTTTCTCCTTGTAGTAAAAATGATCGCCGTCGGTGCAGGCCGGAGCCGGGGCAATCAGCGGTTCATGGTCACGGAAGATGGCTTTATCATCGAGATTAAAGTAGTCATATCGGATCTCCGCACCGGTCTCGAAGCATTTTCCGAGGCTGTTGTCGAAGGTTGCATCGAGGTGATAATAAGTTTTTCCAATCTTTACGATATTCCAGGTATGGCGGTATTTGATGCCTTTTTCCGGATTATTCCCGCACAGGGCGATCATGCACCAGATTCCCAGGGAATCGCAGAGGATCTTGACGGATTTGGCAATTCCCTCACAGACGCCGACACCGTGTCCGAGGGGACCGATGATCTCGTGGGAGTACGGCTTTTTCAGCTTATCGTAATGAATGTTTTCACAGATGAAATCGTGGATATATTTTTCTTTCTCGATTTCGGAAAGCTTTGCAGCCGGACGGGCAAGCTTTTCTACCCGCGTGTTCATCGCTTTCTGATGATCTTTGATCTTGCTCTTTTCAAAGAGATATTCCGGAATAAAGATCAGATTGGGAGAGTCTGCGTAATATTTATATTTGAAGCTTGCGGCCCAGAAGAGTTCCGGGTGGTCCAGGCGGAGTTCAAAGAAGATGTCGCTCAGCGCATGACCGTCGATCTTCGGGACCTGAAATGAGTCAGCGAGACTCAAAAGCCCCTGGTGCATGGCGCGGTAGACGGACTGGCGTTCCCGGTCCATGTGGTTATAGTAGTATGGTTCCATGGTATGTATAGACCTTTCTTGGTTATCGTGATAAATGATCTAGATGTTGGGGTCAAAAGGTCTTTTGCCCCCTATGATACCGGATTGCTCCGTGCTTTGCACTCCCGCAATCCTCAAAAACATTCATAATCCGCTCATTTTTCTACGAAAAATGGCTACTTATTCCTGTTTTTGGCGGGTCAAGAGTTCGAAAATCCTCTCGCAAGCAAGCTTGCATCAGATTTCCGACCTTTTGACCCTGGTGTCTGATCAATTTAGGATAGCATATTTGACCATGATTTTCCAGTGCTTATACCAGCAATAAAAACATTGACTCTACAACTGTTGTAAGGTTTAAATGAATTTTTTTTCATTTACGTATTTACATCTTTCAAACTTGTGCTTATAATAACGATGCACTACATAAATACTGCTAATAAGACTGCGGAAATGGGAACCCGACCGCAGATCGTGGCAGAAAAAACAAAAAGAATCCGGTCTCACTGTCTGGCAGAATGATAACAGAAGAACCGGAACTTTACGTAAAGGAGAAAATGTATGAGTGAAGAAAACACATCTAACCGGGCACCCTATGAATTTTATGGAAAAATGCCGTTGAAGCAGGCGATCCCGTTAGGACTCCAGCACGTCCTTGCGATGTTCGTCGGCAACCTGACACCGCTTCTGATCATCTGCGGTGCGTGTGGGATCAGCGGAAGTGAAGAATTTGCACATCTGCAGGTCAGCCTTCTGCAGAATGCGATGTTTGTCGCAGGAGTTGTGACTCTGGTACAGCTCTATGCGATCGGACCGATCGGAGGAAAAGTCCCGATCATCATGGGAACAAGCTCCGGATTCATCGGCGTATTTAAGAGTGTCGCAGATACAATGGGCGGCGGAGTTGCAACATACGGCGCGATCATGGGAGCGTCGATCATCGGAGGTCTCTTTGAGGGAGTTCTCGGTGCTTTTATCAAGCCGCTGCGGAAATTTTTCCCATCGGTCGTAACCGGAACCGTTGTTTTATCGATCGGTCTGTCCCTGATTTCTGTCGGAGTGAATTCTTTTGGCGGCGGGAGCAGTGCAAAAGACTTTGGATCGGCGGAAAATCTGCTGCTGGCACTGTTCGTACTGATCGTAATCCTCATGGTGAAACACTGGACGAAAGGTCTTGCGAGCAACTCTGCAATCCTCATCGGGATCATTGCCGGATATGCGGCAGCGGTTATTATGGGACTGCTCCTTCCGAATTCAGGGATTACTGCGGATGGAGCAGAATATACAAAAGCATGGGTATTAAACTGGAATAAAGTGGCGGAAGCCAGCTGGATCAGTATCCCGGAATTTCTTCCGGTAAAGCCGGTCTTTGATGTCCGTGCGATCGCCCCGATCCTCATCATGTTTATCGTGACCGCTGTTGAGACGGTCGGCGATATTTCCGGCGTTATTGAAGGCGGAATGGACCGGGAGGCAACCGACAAAGAACTTTCCGGCGGCGTGATCTGTGACGGAATCGGTTCTTCTTTTGCAGCATTATTTGGAATTCTGCCGAATACTTCCTTCAGCCAGAATGTGGGCCTTGTGACGATGACGAAGATCGTAAACCGAACAGCTCTGGCATCAGGAGCAGTTTTTCTGATCCTCTGCGGACTGATCCCGAAGCTTGGTGCGATCATCTCCATCATGCCGCAGGCTGTTTTAGGAGGCGCTGCAGTCATGATGTTCTCCTCGATCGTTGTCAGCGGAATCCAGCTGATTACAAAGGAACATATGACTCCGAGAAATCTGACGATCGTGTCAGTCGCACTCGGTGTCGGATATGGAATGGGAGCGAACACGGCAATTCTTGCGCAGACACCGCAGGCTGTCCAGCTGATCTTCGGCGGTTCCGGAATCGTTCCGGCGGCGCTGGTTGCGATCCTGTTAAACCTGCTGCTTCCGAAGGATGATAAGAACCTGTAGAGGTCAGAGATAAAAAGATAATAGAATGATAAAAAGAAACCGGAGATGATCCAGGATGAATGTATGTCCTGGATGATCTCCGGTTTTATTTACGCGAACAACGAGCCAAAGTCTGCGCTTGCGCGAGACCCTGGCGACTGTCGCGATAACAAGGGGAAACTCGTGAAGCGTGTTTTCACTTGTTGTGGTACATGAAGAAAAAACATTAGAGACTTCTAAAAATTTTTCAGATATTCCAATTCCTCCGGTGTATCGGCATCTGCAAGCTCCAGCGGAGAGGCAGCCGGGAAATAACGGACATGTTGCGGATATTTTTTCAGGAGTACATTTCCTCCGGAGTTGTCCGGGAGTGTGAGAAGCTCATTGAAATACCGGCGATCAAAGAGGATCGGGTTCCCGGGGGATTTGACCTCTCCATGCTCCATTGATGCGAGCCGGAGAATTTCGCCGCACGAACGATAAGCTTGAGCAGCAAATGTCAATACCATCGCTTCGATCGTTTCCTGCGAGAGAAGCGGCTGGTCCCCGAGCGCAAATATGCATCCGGAGAGATCTGGATTTTTTCCCAACAGCGCGGAGAGACCGAGCTTTACCGTGTGGTTCCGGTACGGCATCGTGTGGAGCAAGACTGGAATCTCGCGCTCCCGGCAGAGAGACTCGACCTCCGGAGATCTCGTCACGACGATCCGTGCCGCGAAGAGCGGTCCGTCTGTGGCGGACAGGATCCGGGTAATCAGCGGTTTTCCGTTAAAATCAGCCATCAGTTTGTTGGACCCGAATCGTTTTCCAAGCCCCGATGCCATGATCACACAGCCGACGGAGAGAACCGGATGGTCAAGGTCATAGACATAGACATCGTCTCTGGCACGCAGGGCGTCGAGGAACGGCGTGGACTGGCTGCGGAGAACAGCGATCACCCGCTTTGTATCGAACAGGTGGAAAATGGCATCACAGAATTCCGGGCAGGAGCTTTCAAGGTAGCCGAGTTCGTCGATGACGGCGAAAGCGGCGGGAGAGTCGATCGCCCGTTTTATGGAAGCAAGACCGCCGCCGAGAAAACCGTTGAGATCCGGAACCATCTGATTGCCGGAAGAAGCGGATGAAGCCGCCGATTTCCCGGAATCAGAATCTGCCGGAAAGGCATGGAAAGAGAACTTTGGACGGTAAATTCCGATCCGCGAGGTTTCTCCGGTCAGATTGTCAGTCAGCTCAACGCGGTCCTGTTTGAAAGCGTGTGTTGTAAAGCCGGGAAACATCTGCAGGCGGGATTCGGCTTGACCAGGCAAAAACGGAATGTCTGAGATATGTCTTCCCAATCCGTGAAACACCGGCAGGCAGGATCCGGGCAGAGAGGAGTCGGTGGAGACAGGATTCCGGAGACTTTCAGATATTTCACTGGAAATCGTATCAGCCGGAAAATCCGGCAATGTCAGAATTTCCCGCAGCAGTGTGCTCTTCCCACTTCTGCGGCTTCCGGTGATGATCAGATGACGTTTTTTTGCCAGAATCGGATCGATATCAACTTTCAGAAAGTTCACTTCCGCCTTTCGCTCCACTGCTGTTTCTGTTGTATTTAGAAAGGACTTGAGTATAGAGGTCGCGGCTGCTCTGAATGCAGGCGTTCCGCCAGGTTTCATAATCATGTAAAAACTCCTTTGCTTCCGGTGTCAGGACACTCCCGCCGCCGCCTTTTCCGCCGATCGTTCTGGCGGTCAGTGAAAAACCAAGATTCTTTTCCGCACGCTTCATGAGATGGAGCGCTTTTGTGTATGCCATCCCCATCGAGAGGGCTGCCGCCCGCAGCGAACCGGTCTCCTCGATCAGGTGGAGCAGGCGGCAGGGACCTTCACCGAAGAAGCGGAGGTTGTCATCGTCACATAGAAAGACGCGGATGTCAGATTTCATGAAAAGATCACCTTCTTTCTGGTACATCAGTGGTATGGTGCGCAGGGAGTAGGAGGAAAATCCAGAGGTTTCCTATGAACAGGATCATGTGGCAGCTCTATAGAAAATGCAACCAGGATTACGGGACTGTCGCTATAAAATCGGCAGAAGAATCAGCCGATTCCCTGCACAGTTTGATGGATCAGGAACCGGAACCAGGCGCACCTCCCCGTAGATATCAGAAAAAGCCTGTTCCATGACGGCGATGGGATCCGTTTTCGGGTGCAGCGTGTGGATCAGCCTGCCGTCCTTCAGGAGCAGCAGGATGTCACAGTACGCGAGTGCGAGTGTCGGGTCATGGAGACAGAGAATCGCAGTTTTTCCTGCAAAAGCATGTTCGGATTGTAGATACGGCATATCCAGAACGGTATCTGTTTCAGATCCCTCTTCTGGGGAGAAAAAACAAGTTCGGGAAACAGATCCACCGGAGCCTCGAGCCGCATGTACCATATCTGCGATCAGCCCCATCATCCGGTACTTATTCCCAAGGTCCAGCGAACTGTCCGGCTCATCAAAGAGCAGGAGCGAAGTATCTTCGATGAGTGTTCTCGCCAGGATCACGAGCTGCTGTTCCCCACCGCTGAGTGTTAAGTAATCCCGATTCGCAAAATCGTCCATTCCGACGGAAGCGAGCGCCTGGAGGGCTGCCTCCCGCATCTTGGCAGACGGCTGTTCGAAGAGTTTCAACCGGGAGTAAAATCCCATGAGCACGACATCCAGCGCACTCATGGAAATGGAGATCCCGCTCTGCTGCGGAATATAACTTACGAGTCCTGCGAGAGCTTTTGGAGAGAGAGCTGTGAGGTCCTGCCCGTTCAGGAGAACATGGCCGCTGTGGGAAAGCTCTCCGCATATGGCCCGCAAAAGGGTAGTCTTTCCGCTCCCGTTCGGTCCGAGAAGTGCGATCATATGCCCGGGATTTTCAACCGAAAGGGAAAGATGATCCAGGATCTGATGACCACCCATAGAGACGGAGAGGTCCTGAATGGAAAAATATTCAGACATAATGATCAGCGCCTCCTTTCCGAGAGGATCAGATAGATCAAAAACGGCGCTCCGAGGAGCGAGGTAAAGATACTGACAGGAAGCTCCACTGCGGCGAGTGACTTTGCAAGAATATCCGCGGTCAGGAGCAGGAAACTCCCGATGAGACCGCTGAGAAAGCATGCGGACTTCCGGTTATGCCCGGTCAGAAGTCTTGCTGTGTGCGGAGCGAGAAGACCGACGAAGCTGATGAGTCCGGTCACACTGACGGCGGCTGCGACGGTGAGTGTGGCGAGAAAAAGAATGAAAAAACGTGTTTTCCGGACGGATACGCCGAGCATGCGGGCCTCATCCTCACGGACCGAGAGTGCCAGAAGATGGCGGTGGAGCAGGAAGACCAGCGCGGAGGAGCTCAGGATGATCGCGACCGGAAACGGGATCTTCGATGCGGTGATGCCGGAGAGACTTCCCATGATCCAGTATTCGATCGAGGCGAGCTGTTTTTCCGGATCTGCCATGAGCTTTAAGAGCATGAGAACGGTCTGCGCGAGAGCATGGACCGCGATCCCCGCGAGAACGATGGAAGAATGGTCCCGGACCGGGGAGAGAGCGGTGAGCCCGAGGGAAAGGCAGACGGCGAGAAGAGCACCGAAAAATGCGAAGAGCGTTGTGGACGGCGCGGCGGCGGAGACGAACAGGATCGCGAAAGCCGCACCGGCACTGGCTCCGGAGGAGACACCGATGATGTCGGGGGATGCCAGCGGATTCCGGAAGATCGTCTGGTAGACGAATCCTGCGATCCCAAGCCCAAATCCGCCGACGAGTCCCATGACAGCGCGCGGCAGGCGGAGAACCGTGAAGGTACGGAGCGCCATCGGATCCCCGGCAGCCAGGCCAGATAATGTGATCGGATATTTTCCGGTACTCAGGGCAGAAACAAAGGCGATGACCACAAAAGTCATCGCCAGTGTTAAGGTTGTCATGGTTCGGTTGGAGTTAGTTTGCACTTTCCGGAGTGAATCCATAGAATGTTTCATAGAAATTCTTCTCTGCTGTCTTGAAATCGTCTTCAGTTACAACGTCCGGGTGAAGAACGGAAGCGACGTAGCAGCTTCCTAAAAAGCTTGCCGGAACCGGGGAATCGAGTGCCTCGATGTCGCTCGGGATCTGGTAAACATGTCCTTCTTTTACGGCTGTGCAGTCAGCAAGAGCGGAATCGTTCAGAACGGAGTCCACATCGTAGTCTGCATCAGCTGCGAGAATGATGTAATCCGGGTTCCAGGAAAGGATCTGCTCGTAGGAAGTATCAGCCCAGTAGGTATCTGTGATCTCAGAAGCTGCATTGGCGCCGCCTGCATGCTCGATCAGAGTGGACTGGTACATTTCCGGACCAGCAGTCTGTAACAGAGCGCTGTTTCCTGCAAGATATACGGACGGAGTTTCTTTTCCCTCGAGAGACTGGACAAGCTCTGCGGTGGTATCAGAGATCCAGTATTCGAGTGTCTGTCCTTTTTCTACTACGTTTGCTGCGGTGGAGATCATGTCGATCGTCTCCATCAGCTTTGCGTCATCCTCCGGATTGACAGCGATCACGGTGAGACCGAGCTCTTCCATTGCCGGGATGGAATCCTTTAATTTCACAGGAACAATTACAAGATCCGGCTTTAATGCTGCGCAGCCTTCCAGATCGAACTCTTTTGCGGTTCCGACGGACGGAAGACTTGTGAGCTCCGGAGCGCTGAGTTTATAGATATTTCTCTTGTCCGCTTTTGCCTCGACGCCGACTAACTTGTCGTCAAGACCAAGCGCGATCATCAGGCTTGTGGAGATATAGTAGCCGCTGACAAAGGATTCCGGCTGCTTCTCGATCGTAACCTCACGGCCGAGATGGTCGGTGATGGTAACCGGATAGGTGACTTCCATGTCGGAGGCAGCGGCCTCGGAAGTCTCAGAAGCGGATTCAGAAGCTGCTTCGGTGGATTCTGCGGTCGTCTCAGCGGCAGCAGTTGTTGTTGATGCGGTGTTGCTTCCACATGCAGTTACGCTCACAGATAATGCGAGAGCTAAGAGCAGAGCGGAGAGCTGTTTGAGATTTTTTTTCATAATCTTTTGTCCTCTTTCGATCTTTTTTTGCTGGAATATCGTTGTATTTTTCCAACTATAACGGAATTATAGCAGAAAGTATGTTAAAATAAAAGTAATTTTTGAAGAACGCTTCAGAATACAGGGATCCGGACTTTTTTGAGAGCAGGAAAAGGCGGGAACAACTGCATATTCTGAGGGATCATGAGGAGCAATGGTATGAGAGTCATCAGGGAATATAAAAAAGCGGAAAGCCTGGAAGAGGCGTGGCAGTTAAACCAGAAAAAGAGCAACCGGGTCCTGGGCGGCATGGTCTGGCTGAAGATGGGAAAGATGCCGATCGGTACGGCGATCGACCTGTCCGGGCTCGGACTTGACACGATCGAGGAGACGGAGGATGAATTCCGGATCGGCTGCATGGTCACATTGAGAGATCTGGAACTTGATTCGGGACTTAACGGGTATACGGACGGCGCTGTGCGGGAGTCGGTGCGCCACATCGTCGGCGTCCAGTTCCGGAATCTCGCGACGGTCGGAGGAAGTATTTACGGAAGATACGGATTTTCCGACGTGCTGACGATGTTTCTGGCGATGGACAGCTATGTGGAGCTTTACAAAGGCGGGATCATTCCGTTGAGAGAGTACGCAAAAATGCCGTATGACCGGGACATCCTGGTCCGGCTGATCGTAAAAAAAGAAGCGGCATCGTTTGATTACCAGTCCGTCCGCAACACGCAGACCGATTTTCCGGTCCTCACCTGTGCCGCGGCAAAGACAGAAGCCGGATACCAGTTCGCGATCGGGGCAAGACCGGGAAAAGCGGTTCTCTTTGAGCTGTCCAATGAGGATATGAAGGACAAAAATGTGGAAAACATCGCGGAGTATGCTGCCAAGTGTGTAAAGGAACAGATCGTGACCGGCTCCAACACGAGAGGAAGCGCGGAGTACCGGAACCATCTGGCCGGGGTGCTGGTGAGACGGGCGGTATGTAAGTTGGGGGAATAAGAACAGACGGATGAAGAATGGTTTGAAAGAAGAAAGCTTTGTTTGACTGAAAGAAACTCAGTCCGTTATGGAGCATAAAGAAACTGGAAACAGATAAAAACGAGGAATCATACATGAACATCACGATAACATTAAATGGAAAAAAGATCTCGGAGGAGATCGACGCAGACCTTCTTCTGATCGATTTTGTGCGGAATCACGGCTGTTACAGTGTAAAGCGCGGATGTGAGACGTCGAACTGCGGGCTCTGCACGGTATTTTTAGATGAAAAGCCGGTGCTTTCCTGCTCCGTTCTTGCGGCGCGGGCAGACGGAAGAAGTGTGACGACGCTGGAAGGACTTCAGGACGAAGCGAAGGAATTCGGCGCTTTTATCGCGGATCAGGGCGCCGAGCAGTGCGGATTCTGCAATCCTGGCTTCATTATGAACGCGCTGGCGCTGTTCCGGGAAAACGAATATCCGGATACGGAGGAAATCAAGGAATATCTGGCGGGCAACTTATGCCGCTGCTCCGGCTACGAGGGACAGCTTCGCGGTATCCAGGCATTTCTCGCATGGAAGAAAGAAAAGAACGGGTGACGGTCCGGTGAGGCGCGCGTGTGACGGTCGGACCGTGACAACACGCAGAACAAATGATGTGAGACTGTTACAAATACAGAAAGAGGACGAAAGTTATGAAATATGTAAATAAACCTGTCCGGAAAAAGGACGCGATTCAGCTTGTGACCGGACAGCCTGTATACATGGACGATATCGCTCCGAAGGACTGCCTGATCGTAAAACTCCTGCGCTCTCCGCATGCGAACGCGATCGTGACTTCCTTGAATAAGACGGCTGCGATGAAAGTGGACGGGATCGAGGCGATCTATACCTGGGAAGATATCCCGCAGGACGCGAAGCGGTACACGCAGGCAGGACAGACATATCCGGAGATGAGTCCGTATGACAGACTCTTGCTTGACCGGCATGTCCGCTACGTCGGGGATGTGGTCGCGATCGTTGCCGGTCGCGATGAAAAATGTGTGGACCGGGCATTAAAGCTCATCAAAGTCCAGTACGAGGTCCTGGAACCGCTCCTTGATTTCAGGAAGGCGAAGGACAACAGGATCCTGGTTCATCCGGAGGACAACTGGGAGAGTCTTGTTCCGGTCGGGGCGGACAATAAGAGAAATCTGTGCGCCCATGACGAATCGGGAGAGGGAGATATCGAGAAAGTATTGAGGGAGAGCGATGTTGTGATCGACCATGTCTATCACACGAAGGCATGTCAGCAGACGATGATGGAGACATTCCGGACGTTCTGTACGATCGATGCTTACGGACGCCTCAACGTGGTCAGCTCCACCCAGATCGTATTCCACTGCCGCCGGATCATCGCCAATGCGCTCCATATCCCGAAGTCCATGATCCGCGTCAGCAAGCCGAGGATCGGAGGCGGATTCGGTGCGAAGCAGACATCGATCAGCGAGGTTTATCCGGCTTATGTGACCTGGATGACAAAGAAACCGTCAAAGATCATCTTTACCCGCGAGGAGAGCATGACCGCCTCTACACCGCGCCATGAGATGGAAGTCCATGTACGTCTCGGTGCAAGTAAGGACGGGATCGTCAACGGCATCGACATGTACACGCTGTCCAACACGGGCGCTTACGGGGAACATGGTCCCACAACGGTCGGACTTTCCGGGCATAAATCCATCCCGCTCTACGGGAAGGCGAAGGCATTCCGGTTTGTGAGTGATGTTGTATACACGAATGTGATGTCTGCCGGGGCGTACCGTGGATACGGGGCGACACAGGGACTGTTCGCGGTGGAGTCCGCGGTGAACGAACTTGCCGCGAAGCTTCACATGGATCCGTTTGAGATCCGCGAGAAGAACATCATCAAAGAGGGCGACGTGATGCCGGCCTATTACGGTCAGGTCAATACGAGCTGTGCGCTTGATCGCTGTCTTGTGCGTGTGAAAGAGATGATCCACTGGGACGAAAAATATCCGGTCCGCGATATGGGCAACGGAAAGGTCCGCGCGGTCGGCATGGGAATGGCGATGCAGGGATCCGGTATTTCGTCCGTCGATGTGGGAAGTGCCACGATCAAGGTGAACGACGACGGATTCTACACGCTGTCGATCGGTGCAGCCGATATGGGAACCGGCTGTGATACGATCCTGGCGCAGATCGCGGCGGAGGTTCTCGAGTGCTCTGTCGATGAGATCACGGTGTTCGGCGCGGACACGGATACTTCGCCGTATGATTCCGGTTCCTACGCGTCCAGTACGACGTATGTCACGGGAAAAGCGGTTGAAAAGTGTGCACTGCAGGTTCGGGAACAGATCTGCAAGCTCGGTGCACAGATGATGAACTGCCCGGAGAATGAGGTCGTGTTTGACGGGAAGGTTGTACGGAGAGAGAAAAAAAGTGCGGTCGATCCGGAAAAAGCGGCAGGAATCCATGTCGTGGACGAACGAGAGAATTCAAATCCGCAGCCGGAAAATGTTGAGAATTTAGGCTCAGCAGAAAAACAGCAGGTTTCCCTTGCGGATATCGCCACCGCCTCCATGTGCGGAAACGGGATCGCTCTCGAGGCGACCGTGACGAACAGTTCCCCGATCTCTCCGCCGCCGTTTATGGTCGGAGCTGCGGAGGTCGAGGTGGATCTTGAGACAGGTGAGGCGAAGGTCATCGATTATGCCGCCGCCGTCGACTGCGGAACGCCGGTGAACCCGAATCTTGCGAGAGTCCAGGCGGAAGGTGGGATCCTGCAGGGGATCGGAATGGCGCTCACGGAAAATATTACCTATAATAAACTTGGAAAGCTCGCGGAAAATTCCCTGATGCAGTATAAGATCCCGACCCGTGTGGATATCGGAAAGATCCGGGTCGATTTTGAGTCGAGCTATGAGAATGAGGGACCGTTCGGCGCGAAATCGATCGGTGAAGTCGTGATCAACACCCCGCTCCCGGCAGTTGCGGACGCGATCTACAATGCAACAGGGACAAGATTTTATGAGCTGCCGATCACACCGGAAAAGATTGCGATGGCAGTGCTGGAATCGAAATGATTGACAGAATTCGGACAATAGAACGCGACATGACCATATGTTATAAACAAACTGTAACGATGAAGATCAACCGGGGCGAGAACATGAAAAAGCAGGTTTTGTGACAACAGAATAGGCGCGTCATCGGATTGCTCCGGGCAGAGAGAAAGCAGGGGCAGAGTATGACGAAGAAAATATGGGATTTCAGAAACTTCAGAGAACGAAAGAAGAAAGATCAGGGCGGATATTCCCTGGTGGAACTGATGGTAGTCATCGTCATCATGGTGATCCTTGCATCTGTGAGCATCGGAGTCTACAATGGATATGTGGAGCGCGCAAAGAGTGCGGTAGCTTATGAAAAGGGACACCGGATCGCGGAGGCACTGAAGATTTGCGAGGCGGAGTACGGTCTTTCCGGAACACTCAGTCTGGATCGTCTGTCAGCGATTTCGGGAGATCTGATGAAGAAACCGAATGATCCGGACAGTCTCCTCTACGAATATGTGGGAGAGGACACGGATGACTGCACGGATTTTACGGTTTCCTTAAAGAAGATCGACACTGCATCGGTGGAGATCCAGGGATTCACTTACACAGCGGACACTTACGAGATCACATGGACGGATGACGACGGTGTGGAAGTGACGATGAAATAACAGGGCTGATCATCCCGCATGTTTCCAGAAAATGGAACATCAGGCTGACGGCCAGGAGATCAGCACATCCGCCGGGACTTAAGTGCATGGCGATGTACTGTTCGTCCAGTGAAGACAATATTTCTTTAAATGAATTATTCGTGACAGCAGAGAGCAGGTGTTTTGCCTGCTCTTTGCTTTTTTTTGCGAGCTCCGGACCGCCGCGGTGCACCATGTTGGTGTCATCGACCTCCGAGATCAGGGTGAGGAGTGCCATGGCGGCCGCATCGTTTAAGGAAAAACCGGCGGCAAGCCATTTTTTGAGTGTCGGAAGTCCGATCAGGACAGCGGAAGGGAAACCGGCAGCAGCCTCACCTCTGGCACCCTGGATGCCGTAGGAGGAGAAGATGCGCTCGCCGTTCGACAAGGCGGATGGTTCAGCTTGTGTGGGATGATTTTTGGTGTCCATCGGCATAGAACCCCGGCTATCCTGCGAGTTCACATCAATGGAAGAAGCGTGGGACGACTTGTTCTGATGATTGAAAAGTTTTGCCAGATCACCGAGGGAACAGCTTCCCAGTTTTTTGCATTCTTTAAGCACTTCCCCGGCCGGAAGCGGCAGACTCTTTCCTGCATGGACTTTTCCCAGCGCCCCGCAGAGGATCGCAGAGGCGAAGACAAGACCTTTGTGGGTGTTGATCCCGTGCGTGGCGGAGAACATGGCGGTCTCCGCGCGCTGCCCGGCATAGCGGAGCCGCTCAAAGATCTGTTCGTCCGCCTCGTCTGCATGGTCCCACCCGAGACAGAAAAATTCCCGGAACCATGGGATCAGGGAAGCGCTGCTGTCCAGAAATGTAAAAAAGTCCATATCCGAATGCGAACCGGAGTTGTTCCGGTCCACAAGTCCCGGTTTCGGGGTTGTTGAGACCTCGTAGAGCAGCCCGCGGACCGCCGCGGAGGCGGCAAGATCTGCCGAGCGGTCCCTGAAATGATCGTTAAAGAGTTTTGCCGTCTGCCACTGGATGAGTTCCATGGAATGGCGTTTTTGGGCCTGGCAGGTATTCGCATCCCCTCCGCACACCAGACAGGTGCGGGGAAGGAGATGAAGATCCTGCCGTTTTACGGGAACTCCGCCCAGCCCGCACACATCGAGATTGAAGAGACGGCCGAGCGGATGACTCTCCTCGATGGAGACGAGAAACTGTTTGACCGGGATTTCCGGGGAATCCAGGAGAAAAAAGGCGTGATCGCCGGTTGGCTCTTCGCAGATCTTTGTATTTTTTATGGAGAAGCGGCCGAACTTTTCCTGCAATTCCCGGAGTTCCTCGCGAAACGCGGTCCTGGCGAAAGGAAAAACTTTCACCGCTCCGGCAATATTCAGGGAAAATTCTACAAGGCAGGAGCCGTCTCCTGCGGAGAGCAGCTCCCACTTTTCCAGTACACGCCGGTCTCTCGCGGCGCGGAGTTCTTCGGAAGTCACCGGAGTGCCGGTGATCACGTCAGTCAGGTTCATGGATACCTCCCATGTTGTAAAAGAAGTAACTGTTCAGTAGGTCTGAAGGTAAAAATCCCGTCTGCGTAGCCGATTTGAACGCAGATAAGCATTCCCCTGCTTCAAGTGCGCGGAGCACTAAGCGGTGGGTGAGTGGGATGCTTATGTCAGTGGGAGTTGAAAGCTCCCACTGACAGATCGCGAAGCGACTGCGTTCATGAGCAAGTAGCGAAGCGGATTGCGAATGTCCGCTTTACATGGATTCCTGCCTTAGTGCGTACTTTCAGCAGAAAACTTTTCTTTCAGATACTTCGCAGTACATTCCGGCACCAGGGAGAGCACTTCGTCTGTCACACCCTGTTCGGCGAGGAGCTTGCGGACGCGGGAAGCGCTGATGACTTCCGGCTTTCCATCCGGACCTTCCGTTGTGATCCGGTCGATCTTTATGAAGGAGATCCCATAGCGCGGCAGGATCCGGATCATGGCTTCGTTATAATTTCTCGTCACCGGATCGAACGGTTCTTCCCCTGCAAAGCGTTTTTTAATATGAAGAAGCGGTGCGATCCGGGAGGCGAACAGGGTGATATCGAGCTCACTCTGGATCTTTGCGGCGTCTTCGCCTTCCTTTAAGAAATAGGTCGGGAAGGTCGCGTTGGAGATCATATATGGGCCGGACGGATGAACGATGACGTTTGCAAGGTGGTCGGTTCCTTCACGGACAAGGCGCAGGCGGTCTGCAAACGGGAACTGGGAGCGGTTTTCCTCGACCACGAAGATGTGGAGCAGGTCGCAGGCTCTGGCCGCGTAGGTGATCAGTGCAAGATGGCCTTTTGTGAATGGATTGCAGTTCATGACGATGCAGCCGATGTTGTCGGAATCCTCGGTTCCGGCAAGAAACTTTTTATAGAAATTGTCCAGCCCGTTTTTCTTATTTTCCAGCATCAGAACGGACTCTGTCTCCGCTAACGGATAGAAGCCGCAGGAGGTAAAGAGTACCTTATTTTTCGGTCGGGTGATGACAAAAAGATCGTAATGACCGGCGGCAAAGCGGTTTTCCACAAGGCGGGAGACAAGACTTCCGAGCGCATTCTGCCCGCGCAGACTTTCATCGACCGCAAAACATTTCAAAAGATTCCCGGCACAGCATCCGCAGCCGGTCAGATTCTCATCGGCATCGAACACGCCGAATGCCGCCTCGATATCATCCTCATAATTTAAATGATGCTTTGCGAGAAAATCGGTCAGCATCTGTTTATCGTGAGCGAATCCGAGGGATAATTCATGAATACTTAAATCTGTCATATCGTAAACACCTCCAAAAATATTCAAGCCAAGCGCATGTTGCCATAACAGTTCTGCGGAGGTTGCTCAGGAAAGGTCCGCAGAAGGAAAGTGCTGTGGTAGCGGAAAGATGATCTTTCCGTGTACCTATAGTATAGTGGAAATGGGACAGGTTTTCCAGAGAAATGGAGAGAAATTTGCCTGTAGCAATAAAATGTGGTACGATAATGAAAAATCAAACGAACGATACGAGGAACATAAGACATGCATATCTATTTTGCCCCGCTTGAGGGGATCACAACCTATCCATACAGAAATCTGCACCACAAATATTTTGGCGGTGTGGAGAAATATTTTACCCCGTTTCTGGCGCCGGGACCGGAACAGGGGATGAGTGTGAAGGAGATGCGGGATGTATTGCCGGAAAACAATGCCGGGGTACCGGTCGTTCCGCAGATCCTGACAAACAGGGCAGGGGATTTTCTTCTTGCATCGAAGAAACTTTCGGAGATGGGATACCGGGAGATCAATCTGAATCTCGGGTGTCCGTCCGGAACGGTCACGGCAAAGAAGAAAGGGTCGGGATTTCTTCTCTACCCGGATGATCTGGACCGCTTTTTTGATGAGGTGTTTTCGGATGCTGCGGTGCGGAATGGTGAATTTCTTGTTTCGATAAAGACCCGGATCGGGAAGAACGAGGTGGAAGAATGGCCGGAACTCATGCAGGTTTATAACCGCTACCCGATCCACGAACTGACGGTCCATCCCCGGATCCAGAAGGAATTTTATAAGGGAACCCCGCATCTCGATGTGTTTACGGACATTTTGAAGGAGAGCAGGAATCCGGTCGTGTATAACGGGGATCTGTTTACCGTGGAGAAGGTAAAAGAATTTCGGGAAAAGTTTCCAACAGTCGGGACGGTCATGATCGGGCGTGGACTGATCCGGAATCCGGCGTTGGCGGAGATGATCTTGCAGGAAGAGACGGAGCCGGAAGCCGACATCCTGCCGCGGATTCGCGAGTTCCATGACGCCCTCTTTGAACACTACCGCGAGACCATGTCCGGCGACCGGAATCTTCTGTTCCGGATGAAAGATCTCTGGAGCTACATGCTGGCAGAAGTGCCGGACAGCGAAAAACTCGCCAAAAAGATTCGCAAATCACAACATGTGCCGGAGTATCTGGCGGCGGTGGAGGAAGTATTTGCAAGATGGGATGCAAACAGATAGTCGGAAAGGAGGCCGCTATGCAGTTACTGATCAAACAAAGAGTATTCTCATGGACCGATACTTACGACGTCTATGATGAACATGAGAGCCCAAAGTATTTCGTAAAAGCGGAATTTTTTGCGCTGGGGCATCAGATCCACGTGTATGATAAGAGTGGAAAGGAAGTTGGCATGGTGAAACAGCGGCTGTTTGCGGTTTTGCCGTGTTTTGATATCGAAATCGGAGGAAAAGAGGCCGGAAGTGTCCAGAAAGAATTTTCCTTTTTCAAGCCGCGCTATGAGTTGGATTACAACGGATGGCGGTGTGAGGGAGACTTTCTGGCGTGGGAATATGATGTCTATGAGGCGTGCTGTGTGGCGGTCCATATTTCAAAAAAGCCGTTTCAATGGGGCGATACCTATGTGATCGACATCGTGGATCCGAAGGATGAGGTCATGGCGCTCATGCTGGCGATCGCGATCGATGCGGCGAATTGTACGAAATAGATGAGATCATGTCATTCAGCATAAAAATACGAAGAGAGCAGCAGGAGGAATAAGATGGAGACCGAAAAACAGCCAAAAGAAACATTCGTAGAACAGATGGAGCGCGTAAACCGCACCAATCCATTCATGATCCATAATAACATCCGCGCAGTCGCTTTGTCCGAGGACGCAGCCGAAGTGTGTGCGGAGGTCACGGAGGATTCCTTAAATGCCATGCAGACAGTCCACGGCGGGCTGATGTTTGTGATGGCGGAGATCGCGGCGGGACTTGTGACGAGAAATGACGGAAGAAAATACGTGACACTGGACAGTTCGTTCCGGTTCCTCTGTGGCAGCAGCGCGAAGGAGCTCCGCGGAGTCGCGAAGATCACGAAGCGAGGAAAGACCGTCTGCTTCACGAAATCCCAGGTGATGGAGTCGGAGACCGGGAAGGTGCTGGCAGAGGGAGAGTTTACGTTTTACTGTATGGGAGAGTAAGACAGAAGCAAGAGAAAGATGTGACTGTGATATGCATTCTGATAAAGAATGGGAAATGCTGTCGGCCATCCGCAGAAGCCGCCGACAGTATGTCCTGCAAAGTAGGGGGTATCGAAAGTAGAATATTATCAATGATTTGTCAGGATTTCTTTTCTGTGGTGCCAGGAAAGAAATCCTGTTTTGTTTACCGGTTAAGCATTCGTTCCGGCCTAGTTGCTGCGCAGCTTCTCAACAAACTCTTTCAGCCGTTTGCATCCCTCTACGATGTTCTCATAGCTGTTTGCAAAGGACATCCGGATATAGTGATCGCCCTCGGTTCCGAACACATCGCCCGGGACCATGGCAACTTTGGCGTTCTCGAGCAGCAGCGGTGCAAACTCCTGTCCGGTCATGCCGAGTTTCTCGATGTTGATGAAGATATAGAATGCACCTTTCGGGCAGCGACAGCTCAAACCATCGATCTCATTGATGGCTTTAACTGCGTAATCGCGGCGTCTCTGGTATTCTTTTACCATGTCGTTGACTTCCTCTTTCTCCTCGCGGAGTGCCACAACACCGGCTTTCTGAACGAAAGATGTAGGACGGATTTTGCGGACATTCAAAATAAAAAAGAATGTGGAGGTAACAGACAATGGCAAAATCATTATTTGAGGAACTGGGCGGCAAATACGAAAGGCAAGGGGATTATTTGATACCGTGCTTAACTGTACCCGCCGAAGAAGAACAGGCAATAGGCATCTGGGGGCAACGGCATTTAGATTATCTAAAACAGTACCGTAAAGTTACATACACCAATCTTCTTACAAGCGGCAGGCTAAACGCCTACCTTGCCGACATCAACAGACAGGCACAGGAACGCTTTGAAAGGCTCATAGAGGGTATGAAACAGGCACAGGGCATAACGGAACAGCTAAAGGCAGAAAACGCCTTAGAATGGACAGGATGCCTCAATAACATAAGGGCTTGTGCGAGGGAGATTGTGGAAAAGGAAATTATTTTTGCATAAACAGATGATTAGTGGCAGGGGGAAATCCTGCCGCTTTTTCTGCTTTAGTTTGTCAGCTTGACAAATAAAGGGTTAAGGAATATAATTAGATTCAGTATTATACAAGGAGTTAATAAATATGCGGCAAGGTATTCTTAAATAAACTGTCAATTTGATAG
>OGFL01000436.1_pt1 | contig 43784 bp, 64 predicted proteins | sample 1570911 | NCBI WGS metagenome assembly OGFL01 (sample SAMEA2582050, study PRJEB24529) | metagenome | biome: Human gut stool | place: China | collected 2011 | reverse complement strand
ACGTTAGCAGCAACTTTTGGAGTAACATTAGCTACTAAGAGATCAACAGCAGAAAATGTAGTAAATGCTGATAGAAATTCTCTTGTAATTGAACCCTTTGCTAATCCATTTCGTGCATATCCATTAGCTGAAGATTATCGTGACTTTAAAGAGTTATTTGAAAAACGTAATGTATCTGGTTATATAGTGAATACAGCATCTTATAACGGTATTGATATTGATAAAGAGATAACTTTACAAATTTTAGAAGATATAGCTAATGAAAAAGTTAATTGGGAAAAATTTGGTTCTTTAGATGGAATGTATTACTTACCATTTGAAAAATATCCAGTTGATTTTAAAGATAAGAGTTACACTGAGAAATTGAAGAGAAGATTAGAAATTAGACTGGAATGGATTGAAAAGTATGAGGGAAACCATCCTGATAATCCATTGCCAGCTGAAATAAAAGATTGTTTAAGTAATTTAATTAATGAATTAAATTAAATAATATTTAATTTAGTTGCTGTAAATGTTGGTTTATCAACGTTTATGGCAACTTTTTTTATGCTTTTATATAAATGACCCACAAAATGACCCACACTTGTTTTTAGTTCTGCATAAAATTAGCAAATTTAAGTGATGTTTCTTGCTTTCGATTTTGTGTAACATGAGTATAAATATCAAGTGTCATTTTTGAAGTTGAATGTCCTAAGCGTTCTTGAACTTCTTTAATATTAGCACCAGATTCAAACAAAAGGGAAGCATGAGTATGTCTAAAACCGTGTGCAGTTATTTTTTTCATATCTGGGAAATTACGATATACTGTTCCTAACCAAGATGTTGCAACGTGAGATGGATAATATTGGTTAGTCTCAGGGTTTGTAAATAAAAATTGTTGAGAATTATTAGTATTAAAACCAAATTTCAATAGTTTCTTCTGTTGTTGTAGCCTCCATTTTTTTAATACAGATAACGTAACATTATCTATAGAGATTACTCGTTTTGATTTCTTAGTTTTAGGTGTATTTATAGTTGTTTCTTTTTTACCAGGATTATATGCAGTGGTTTTAGTTATAGTAATTGTTTGCTCATTAAAATCTATATCTTTCCATTGTAAAGCTAAACATTCACCAGAACGCATACCAGAATAGGCAAGCAGTCTAAAGAATGTATAGTATTTGAAATTGTATCCTTTGACATTTTCTAAAAAAGTGATAAGTTCATCTTTAGAGTAAAAATTATTATCAGATTCAATATGCTTATATTTTTTCTTATCAGTAGCTTTAGGAAAGATTACTAATTTAAAAACATTAACATCTAACATACTCAATTTAACAGCATAATTTAATGGGGAATTGAATATTACTAGATATTGACGATAACTCTTGTATTTAGCAGCTAACTTATTAACTATTTGTTGAGCTAATGCAGGAGTAATTTTTTTAATATTTGCATTACCAATCAATGGCTTTACAACTCGCTCATATCTTATTTTTTTAGTTTCAGCGGTATTAGGTTTTACAGTATTTTCGTATGATTCAAACCATAAGTTAAACAAGTCATCAAAGGTTTTAATATTTGTATCTTTAGTTTTTCCATAGTTTCCATTGGCAAAGTCTAATTGTAATTGCCTGATTACACGTTCTGCATCTTTTTTTCTTTTGAATCCTCTCCTGGAAGTTTCTACACGTTTACCAGTAACTGGATCAATACCTAAATATAGTTTAAATCTATATAAAGATTCTCCTTTTTTAGTGTATTTAATTATTTGAGCCATATAATCATCTCCTTAGAATGTATGTTCTTTTTATGTTCTAGTAAAAACCAATCATCAGACAATGACTGGCTTTGATTAAATTTTTTAATTATTATTTTAGTTAACTGGTTTTTGTAAGAAACTAAATACTGTACCAATTATTAATAGAACAATTGCAGGGAAGGCAAAAGCAGCTGCTAATCCAAAAGCTAAGTTACCAAGTAAACACAAAAGCGGACCTACTATTGAGATTGAAGCCTTTTTGGATTTATATAATGCAACAATACTTACAACTACACCAATCCATGCCATAGCATAAAAGAATGTAGCTGTTGAGTTTAGGCTACCACCTCCATTAAATGATTCATCAAAAGCCGCACCAATAATAAAGAACCATGAAGCAGCAAATAAAAAACAGTTTACAATTGATAAAATTCCATTCCAAGTATTAATTTTTAACTTATTCATACCGAAGGACTCCTTAATTATTATTTCAAACTAAATGTAATATTTTTTGAGTCGTCAAAAATACTTACACCCATTTTTAATTTTGGATTAGTAGCACCTTGTTTAATTTCAGCAGCTAAGTTACCAGTAACAGAAGCTCCTTTATCAAGGGTGCCACTATGTATAAGATTGTCTACATTGTCTGGATAAGCGTCAAAATCAGTATTATTACCATTAACATTTAATTTGAAATCGTAAGGGTTATAATCATAACTCTCTCTGCTCTTATTGGTAATAGTTACATTAGCTACAATGTAATGTTTACCTTCATCAATAGAATCGTATTCTCCCGGTTCTACATATTGAAAACTATTAACCTTTAGAGATATACCCTTATAAGTTGCAGTCTTACCAACCTTGAAGACTTTTTTCAAAACGGATTTTGCTTCTATTGTATTAGGTGGGGTAACAACTGCAGTAAAACCAGCCATTGTTAAAGTGGCTAGCAACATACTTTTATAAATACCTTTTCTCATAAAAAGGACCTCCTTAAAATATCTTTCTGATTAGCTTTTAGTGACTTCAAATCATTGGTCAGATATTTCAATCTAAAACACTGTCAAAAGTATTAAAGTCAGCATTTTCTCTTAACTGATTCCAATCTATATATTTCCCAGCCCAATCTGGAATTCCATAATAATTAATGTAATCTTTTTGGGTATGAAATTCAGCGATATTTGTATTATATGTAAGAATGTCGATCATTACTTTGTTTGCTTCATACTCAACACCATATGATTTAAAAGTTAAATTATGACGCTTTAGGTATTCAGTATTAGTATCATGTTTGCAAATGTGGTGACCTAATTCATGAGCGAGAGTTACGTAATTTTCTTGATCAGAATAGTGCTTAATAGAATAGTTGGAATTCTAAAATTAACAGTTCTTAGCCCTAAAACATCTTTCCCCAAATCAGCGTAATCTACATGAATTCCCAAGAAATCACACAATTTATACGGATTGTTTGAATTTGCATTCTTAATAATCTTATTTACTTTCTCTCTAGTCCAATCTGTATAACGCATGATCAACACCTTACTTTCTGTACTTTTTAGGTGTAAATTTTTCTTTTGCTAATAATTTAGACCTTCTGAGTGTTCTTTCCAAAGCAGATTTAATCAATTCAGCATCTTCTTCATCTATTTCAGTACCACCATTATTTAAATAAGCTAAAGAGCTATCATCACTTAAACCATCAATCATCTCAGTTAATTTCTTTTGAATGTCTTTTTCATCTTTGCTAGTAAATTGAGGTGTTTCTGTTCTGCCAAGCAGATAATCAGTAGTTACTCCAAAATAATCAGCAACTTTGGAAAGTTTATCAGCTCCAGGTGTGTTTTTTCTCCATCTATTTAATGTTCCATTTCCAAAATCTAAATCTTCTTCTACTTTTCGAATAGATATTTTTTGTTTTTCAGCTAATAATTTTATTCTTTCATATGTTGATTGCATAGCATAAATGTCCTCCTAAAGATATTACAAAAAATGTATACAAAAAATCGACAATATTTGTTGACAATGTAGAAAATATGTATATAATATAATTTGTAAGTTAATTTGATAGAAAAAAAGCAAGAAAAGCCAATAGAGGAAAATACAATAGATAGGCTTTAAAGGCTTATTTATTACGCTACAATTGTAGAATATTTGTATAAATAAGTCAATATATCTACAAAAATTTCTATCAATTCTACTTACATGCTTTAAAAAATAGGAGGTGTAGGGAAATGATTGTCAATAATTTATCAACAATAATGGGTAAAAAAAGAATCAAAATAGCAACACTTTATAAGAGGACAGGAATTTCAAGAAGTACGCTAACTCATTTGTATTACGATAAAACGACAATGATTAAGCTAGATACGATTGATAAGTTGTGTTCAGCACTAGATATTACACCGGGAGAATTATTTGAATATAGAAAGGAGTGATTGCTATGAAATTATTAAAAGTTGAGATCAAAAAAAGAATAACCGACATTGAAACAAACGGTTACTCTTTTGAATATGATATTAAAATCAATGGCCACAAGTTAGATAGAGGTGTAACAGACATCAAACTTGATATGAATGCAGCTGATAAACCTCGTTTAACAATTAACTGTGTACCAGATGCCCTTGACATTGATGTTGAAGCTTTGTTAGATGCTTTGAAATTTAACGATCAAAACTAAAGGAAGTGATTACCATGAAAGGAATAATGATAGAAATTATAGAAATAGGATATGCATTAGTAATAGATGAAGATGAAAAAACATTGCTCCTTAGAAAGTGTATAAGTGAAAATGGAAAATTTACACCAACACCAAGAGCAATGTTTGTAAGCAAAGACCTTGTTAAAAATGCCTATTGGATAAAACAGATTAAAGAATATGAATTATCTGAACCCTTGCACGTTATTTACACAAGTCAGTTGATTAGCAAATTCTTTAACGTGTAAATTGAATCAATAAAATTAGGAGGTAACAAGAAATGGATGAGCCATTTTATAATAATTTCAAAATTGAAAATAATAGAGTTTTCATAGACGAAAAGAAAGTTAAAGCAGTTAAGAATTTTGAAATAAAAAAAAGTAAAGGAAACCTTGTTGAAGTAACCATTACTTTTCATGCGCATCTAAAACCCTAAGTATTTTTGGATGCTGATAGACATAATTGATGAAGCAACTGATTGAAGTGTAGAAATTGCGAATGAACCTATTTTACCAGAAAAATCTTTCGTTTTATTCCAATTATCATCAGAACGAATATTATTAAGAAATTCATGTCCTTGTGGGGATAAATCTAGGATATCAAAGCCTTCACCGTAAAAATCAGCTTGTTGAAGCATTTTAGACCAAGTTAGTTGGCGAACGTGATATAAGATCTCGTTTTCAGAATAGCTTATTAGAAATTTTGATTTAGATAATTCAGAGTCAGAAACACTCCTATCATAATCAGATAATTCTTCTACAGCTAACAAAATATCACGTATACAATCAGGATTTAACTTCATAAAACTACACCTCCTTTCATTAGGAGATAAATAAATTATATCAGAAAGGGGAGACTTTAAATGCCAGAAACATTAAGTGGCAGAGAGAAGATTATCAAATATCTAACTGATAATGATATCTCTATCAGTTCTTTATCCGTCATGTACGGAGTAAACAAACAAGATATGTCCGATTACTTATCCGGACGCAAAAAGAATCCAAAAGCTAATCAGATTATTTTAAAAATTATTTCTGACTTAAAAATAAGGTAGGTGAGCGATATGGAATTAGCAGACTTATTTAGCAAGGAAGCATTAGGAGATTTTTTAAACAAGGTTTTTGACGCTTTGTTGAAACTAGCAGAAGAAAGAATGAAGTTTAATAACCAAAGATTTTTAAATCTATCTCAAGCTGCTGAGTATTGTGGAATGGAGACTAAATATTTTTATAATGTCCGGAAAGAACCAGATGCACCAAGACCAATCTATCCAATAGAGGGTGGCAGTAAGCCATTCTTTGATAAAGAAGATTTGGATAGATATATGACAAGTAGAAAAATTTGAGGTGACCTAATGGAACCAGTACTAGCGGTGATTGTAGCGTGTATAGCTTACGTAATAATTTTTGTTTTGGTTAGTTGGTTAAAGGATATTTTTACTGGGGGTAAATGAAATGTGGTGTATTTATGGGATCCTAGCGTGCATAGCATACGCAGGGAGCGTTGATTTGTATAGATATTTGAAAAGAAAGGATGATTAAGATGATTGAATTAACAAATGCAGCCTATTTTACATTGATTGGGCTATCCGTACTTGCTGGATATGCACTGCACGGAATTGTTATAGAAATTAAAAAAGGTGAATTCTTTGATTAGGAGGAAACAGAATGGAGACAATAAAAAAAGGTACATCCGTTAAAGACGTACCACACAAATCAAATCTATGTACTAATTATAGCACATCAGATGTCAAATTGTTAAGTCGCAGAATTAGATTTAGACGTGGTGTTAATAGAATTATTGCAAATACTGAAAATAAGCAACATTTATTAGTGTTTTTAGAAACCACAGCAGAAATTGAAAGTTCGTACGATAAAGAAAATGCTAAGTGGCTACTTGATAAGTATGAAGAAATAGGAGGTAAACATGATGGCAATGAAGATTAATAAGTTAGAGATTGAGAACGTCAAACGTGTTAAAGCAGTAAAAGCTGAGTTTACACCAAATGGCTTAACAGTTATTGGTGGGAACAATAACCAAGGTAAGACATCAATCCTAGATGCAATTGCTTGGGTTTTAGGTGGCAACAAATACAAGCCATCACAAGCTCAAAGACAAGGATCAGTAACACCACCACATCTGCATGTAGTGATGAATAATGGCTTGATTGTAGAACGTAGTGGCAAGAATTCAACTTTAAAAGTTATTGATCCTAATGGTAAAAAAGGTGGACAACAATTACTCAATGACTTTGTGGAAGAGTTGGCCATTAACTTACCTAAGTTTATGGAATCTACTTCAAAAGAAAAAGCTAATACCTTGTTACAAATCATTGGTGTAGGTCCTAAACTGCAGGAATTAGAGATGAAAGAAGGTGAGCTATACAACGAACGCAGAACCATTGGCCAGATTGCTGACCAAAAGAAGAAGTTTGTTGAAGAACAGACATATTATCCAGACGCTCCACACGAATTAGTTCCAGTTAACGAACTAATTAAACAGCAACAAGATATCCTAGCTCGAAACGGTGAGAATCAACGTAAAAGAGATAACTTAAAAAGTTTGGAAGAACAACATACTTTCCAAACTCGAAAAGTATCTCAATTAATGGAAGAACTAGAAAAAGAACAAGCTAAATTGGCTGAGTTAACCGAAGATGTAAATGTGGCCAAGAAGTCAATCTTGGAACTCAAGGACGAATCAACAGAAGAGCTAGAGAGAAACCTAGCAGAAATTGATGAGCTAAATCGCAAAGTTAGAGCAAATCTAGATAAAGATAAGGCAGAAGAAGATGCTAATCAATATAAAGATAAGTATCAAGAACTAACTAGAGATATTGAAGCTGTTAGAAAAGAGAAAGCTGATTTATTAAATAGTGCTGATTTACCATTACCAGAATTGTCAGTTGATAATGGTGAACTGATCTATAAAGGTCAAAAGTGGGACAACATGTCTGGCTCAGATCAATTAAAAGTATCAACTGCTATTGTACGTAAGCTAAAACCTAATTGTGGTTTCATCCTGCTAGACAAGCTAGAACAAATGGATATGCAAACACTAGAAGAATTTAATCAATGGTTGGAACAAGAACAACTGCAAGGAATTGCAACTAGAGTATCAACTGGTGATGAATGCTCAATCATTATTGAAGATGGCTATGCTACTAAAAATAATACAGTGGTCAAAGAGCCAGAAGTCAAAAATACTTGGACTGGGAAAGGAGCGTTTTAAAGATGAGTAAATACGAAGTACAACAAACAATGCAGATTGAACCAATGAAAATTTTGATTTATGGAGTTGAAGGAATTGGCAAAACAACATTTGCTAGCAAGTTTCCAGATCCTATCTTCATTGATACGGAAGGTTCAACTGGATTTATCAATGCTAGGAAATTACCAAATCCAACATCTTGGACAATGCTATTAGATGAGTTAGAAGACATCAAGGCTGAACCTCGTGGAAAAACTTTGATTATTGATACTTTGGATTGGGCGGAACGCTTGGCCAAAAAGTATCTAATGGATAAAAACAAGTGGGCTGCTATCGACTCAACGAATTACGGATCAAGATACGTGGCTTTGTCTGATGAAATTGGGAAGTTACTTAATAAGTTAACTGAAATCAAGGATGTAGGAATCAATGTTGTTCTAACTGCTCATGCTGAAACTAAAAAACATGAGCTACCTGATGAAATGGGACAATATGACAAATACACTCTTAAATTGGAAAAAAGAGATGCAAGCTTGGCCAAAGAATGGGCTGACATGATTCTATTCTTCAATTACAAAACAACAATCATCAGTGATAGTAAATCCAATAGCAAGAAAGCAACTGGTGGTCAACGTGTGATGTACACAACACACAAACCAGCTTGGGACGCTAAAAATCGTTTAGGCTTAGCTGATGAGTTACCAATAGACTTTGAAGCAATCAGAGAGCCATTTGAGAAAAAAACAGGAATGAGTACCACACAAATCAAATCTGAATCTACACAAACACAACAAGTACCTTTACCTGAAGAACCACCAGTCGTAGAAACTGAACCAGAACCAGTTGAGGCACAAGCAGCACCTGAATTTGATGAGAAAATACCTAGCTCAATTCCACAGAGTTTAGCAGATTTAATGACAGTAAATCATGTTACATCTGATGAAATCATGCAAGTAATCTATGTTGGGGGTTTCATGCCACAAGGCACACCTTTAGAAAATGTTCCAGAAGAATTGTGGGGACATTTAGCAAGTAATTGGGATAAAGTCCTAAACATGTTAGAAACACAAATTAGAAAATAATGGAGGAATTATCAATGAACAGCGAAAATGAATTTTTAAACTGGGGAGACAGTTTTGTTGCACAAGAAAATGAATTTGTAGTATTGCCAGAAGGAGAATACCAATTTACAGTAACAGGTTTTGAACGTAAGAATTATGACGGAAATAGTGACAAGATTCCAAATGGAACACCTTACGCAGAATTAAGTCTTGAATTTACAGGCAATGAAGGCAAAACAACAGTTACTGAACGCTTATATCTCTTGAAGAGATTGAGCTGGAAATTAACAGAATTCTTTGGCTCAATTGGTCAAAATCCAGTCAATGGACAAGCTTTTAATCCAAACTGGAACACAGTTTTAGGTAGTACAGGTAGGGCTGAATTGGTTGTTAATAGTTACAAGAATAAAGATGGCCAAGACCGTAAGAATAATCGTGTGAAGAAATTCTTGAAACCTGCAGAAGCAGAAATAGGACAATCAGCACCAGTTCAAAATCAACAACCAACACAACAAACAGGATTCCAACCAGGTGCATTTTAGGAGGAAGAGTTAATGAAGAATATTGATATCAATATCTTGCAACTAGCTCAAGGAGCAGTGCAAGAAAAACTAGATAGAGAATTTGAAAAGGTTTTTGAGAACATTCAAGATCCTAATGTTAATGCAACAGCTAAACGAACAATCACTTTAAAGATTGACTTAGTGTCTGATGATGTTAGACAAGTAGTTAAAACTAATGTTACTGCTACATCTAAACTAGCACCAACAGACCCAGTAACCACAACAATCTTAACCGGTAAGGACTTAACAACTAATAAGATTGAAGCTCGTGAATTACAATCTGGTGTTCCTGGCCAAACATACATTGACGAAAAGGGAGACCTCAGAACAGATACTGGAGAACCAGTTGATGTTATCGAAAAAGAGACTAGAAAAAAGAGTAAAGTAATTGATTTACAAGAAAAGAGAGGTTAACAACATGGACTTAACAAAAGAAGCATTGAAATATTTAGCAGAACAAGGAATTAATCCTAAAGAACGAGTAGTAAGTATCAATAATCAATCTTATGTTATTGATGAAAATGGTAATCCACAATATATAGCACCTAGATTACATCTAGCTGAAAGTGTATTAAGAATCAATACGCTATCAGGCTTGGTAGACTACATTAAATCTAATCTTGATAGAGCAGACGAAAAGCTATATCTGCATATAGCTAGTCACAAATCTGTACGCTTAGTTAGCACATTAAAGCCTGATGGCAGACGTGAAGAACTAGCAATTGCTGAAGCTATTTTACCAGATTTTTGGTTTAACAGATTCTATGATGCAGAAGATTTTAATGTTGCTTTGCAATCAATCTTTGTTAAAACTTCTGATCGTGAAATTCTATTGAAAGTCGTTGGAAATCTCAAAGAAGGCAACGTAAAAGTGACTGGTGATGATGGTGTAAGTCAAGCAGTAACTATCAAAACAGGTGTTGCATCAGCAGCAGATGTAAAAGTTCCTAATCCAGTAACTTTAGCTCCATATCGAACATTTATTGAAGTGGAACAGCCTGAAAGTAAGTTCATTTTCAGAATGCAAGACGGACCTAGGGGAGCAATTTTTGAAGCTGATGGTGGAGCTTGGAGAAATCAAGCAATCCTAAATATTAAGAAGTATTTAGGAGAGCAACTATCAGATGAAATCAGAAAAGGAAAAATCACAATTCTAGCATAGGGGTGATTTGATGGAATTAAGACCGTATCAAGAGACCGCTAGACAAAAAGTCCAAGAAGAGTGGGAAGAAGGCAAAAAACGAACCTTGCTAGTTTTACCAACTGGGACTGGTAAGACTATTGTGTTTAGCAAAATTATTGAAGATCGAGTAAAAAAAGGTGAACGTGTTTTAGTAATAGCTCACAGGGGAGAATTGTTAGAACAAGCATCAGATAAACTCTATAAATCAACAGGGCTAAAAACGGCCACTGAAAAAGCTGGACAAACTAGCTTAGGTAGTTTCTATCGAGTAGTTGTTGGTTCAGTTCAAACGCTACAACGCGAGAAAAGATTGAACCAATTTCCGCCAGAATATTTTGACACTATTGTCATTGATGAAGCACATCATGCAATTTCAGATGGCTATCAACGTGTACTGCAACATTTTGAAGATGCAAATGTTCTAGGTGTGACAGCTACACCAGATCGTGGAGATATGAGAAATTTAGGATCATATTTTGAAAGCTTAGCTTATGAGTATAGTTTGCCAGAAGCTATCAAGTCTGGATATCTCAGTCCAATTAAAGCTTTAACTATTCCGTTAAAACTGGATCTATCAAATGTTAAACAACAAGCAGGAGATTTCTCCACTAAAGATTTAGGAACTGCATTAGATCCATATCTTGAACAAATTGCTGAAGAGATGAAAAAACAATGCTTTAACAGAAAGACAGTTGTATTTTTACCACTGGTTAAAACGTCACAAAAGTTCAGAGATATTTTGAACAAACATGGATTTAAAGTTGCTGAAGTTAATGGAGAATCTGCAGACAGAGAACAGGTTTTAAGAGATTACGAAGAAGATAAATACAACGTCCTATGTAATTCAATGTTGCTAACTGAAGGATGGGATTGTCCTAGTGTTGATTGTGTGATTGTTCTTAGACCAACTAAAGTGAGAGCTTTATATTCTCAAATGGTAGGACGTGGAACGAGACTTGCTCCAGGCAAGAAAGAATTACTATTACTAGATTTTCTGTGGCACACAGAACGTCATGAGTTATGTCATCCAGCTAATTTAATAGCTACTGATGAGACAGTGGCCAAAAAGATGACAGAAAATATTGAAGAGTTAGGAGCTCCAATTGATTTAGAGCAAGCAGAACAACAAGCTAAAGAAGATGTTGCTTTAGAGCGTGAAGAATCTTTGGCCAAACAGTTATCTGAAATGAAGAGACGCAAGCGTAAGTTAGTTGATCCACTGCAATTTGAGATGTCTATCCAAGCATCTGACTTAACGGATTATGTTCCAAGTTTTGGCTGGCAAATGTCACCACCAACTGACAAGCAAGTTAAAGCACTAGAGAAATGGGGAATATTCCCAGATGAAATTGAAAATGCTGGTAAGGCTGAGATGTTAATTAACAGATTAGTAAAACGTCGAGATGCAGGGTTATCAACACCTAAACAGATTAGATTTCTAGAAAATCGTGGGTTCCAACATGTAGGGACTTGGCAATTTGAAGCAGCAACTAAATTAATTAATCGAATTGCAGCTAACGGTTGGAGAATACCTCATGGAATTAAACCGGCAGAATATAAGCCGGCTTAGCAGATAAAACTGCTGTACTGCAAGGCTAAAGGGTAGCAATTCCAGTTCGATTCTGGCTTGCAGTGTTATTTCTGAGAAAGGAGAATTAATAAATTGGAAGAACACAAATTAAATCTATTAGAACTACTAGATTACATTGATCCAGCAATGCTGAATTATCAAGAGTGGGTCAATGTAGGTATGGCACTAAAGTATGAAGGATACAGTGTCAACGACTGGGATAGCTGGTCACAAAGAGATAGTGCTAGGTATCACGATGGTGAAACCGAAAAGAAGTGGAACACCTTTGATGGATCCACTAAACCAGTTACAGGAGCAACTATCACACAGTTGGCGAAAGATAACGGTTGGAAACCATACTCAGCTGATAGTAATGATAGCTTTGATTGGGGAGATAGTTTTGTTGCCTCAATTGATAAGGGGTATCAGTTAATAAACAAAGACTATATTGATGGAGAAAAAGTCTTACCACCAACAACATGGAATCCAGTTAAGCAAATCACTGATTATATTGAGACCTTATTTAGTGCAGATGACATCATATCATACGTAAATGATGGCTATAAACATGAGCAAGGAGACCATGAGAAATGGCTACCTAACAGAGGTGTTTATACAAAAACTGCAGGTCAAATTATAGATGAGTTACGTAAGAGTAACGATGATGTCGGAGCGGTGTTGGGAGATCCTAACGTTGAAATGGGAGCTTGGATTAGATTCAATCCATTAGACGGTAAAGGGATAACTAATGAGAATGTTGTTGATTATCGTTATTCGTTAGTCGAAAGTGACAGTATGTCGATTGAACAACAATATGAAGTTTTGAAGAAACTAGAATTGCCAATCGCAGTGTTGGTTCATTCTGGTGGAAAAAGTCTACATGCAATCGTTAAAGTGGATGCACAAAACTATCCACAGTATCAAGAACGTGTAGATTATCTCTATAAAATCGTTGAGAAAAATGGATTGAAAATTGACCGACAAAATAAAAATCCATCCAGACTAACACGTTTGCCAGGCTTTGAAAGAAATGGAAAGAAACAATATATAGTTGATAGAAATATTGGCCAAGCTAATTGGGATGAATGGAAGGAATACATTGAAGACTTAAACGACAATTTGCCAGAAATGGAAAATATGGCTGGTTTGTTTGATAAACCAATCGAACTAGCTCCAGAGCTGATAGGTGGAGTTTTAAGACAAGGACATAAGATGTTGATTGCTGGTCCATCCAAAGCCGGTAAATCATTTGCCTTAATTGAATTAGCTATCAGTATTGCAGAAGGCTGGACATGGTTTGGTTTTCCAATAAATCATCCAGGCAGAGTACTATATGTGAACTTGGAGCTTGATGATAGGTCAGCAAGTAAAAGATTTGTAGATATCTACAATCAATTAGGACGTGGCCACGAAAATGTTAAGAACATAGATGTTTGGAATTTACGTGGTAAAACAAGTCCAATGGATAAGCTAACACCTAAGTTGATTCGTAGAGCTGCCAAGCAAAATTATACAGCGGTTATCATTGATCCAATCTACAAAGTTTTAACCGGTGATGAGAACAATGCACACGATATGTCAATATTTGTTAATCAGTTTGACCGAATTGCTACTGAATTAAATTGTTCTGTTATTTATGCTCATCATCATTCTAAAGGTGCTCAAGGTGGCAAGAACTCAATGGACCGTTCATCTGGTTCAGGGGTATTTGCTAGAGATCCAGATGCAATCTTGGACTTAATCGAATTGCCAGTTACTGAAGATAGGTACATCTTCAAAGAAAATGAAGTTGTCTGTGAATTGTACAACCAAGCAATTAAGTATTATGTTCCTAGCTATGACAGAGTTGGGCTAGATGATAGGTTCAGCAAAAAGCAAATGGAACATCATCTAATGAGTGCAATTAACACGTTACCTAATTCACAAAAAATATTGAAGTACATTGACGAGCAAAAACAAAAAGCTATTCAGTCAGTTAGACAAGCTACTGCATGGAGATTAGAAGGAACATTACGTGAGTTTCCTAAATTTAAGCCAGTTAATGCTTGGTTTAGATATCCGATTCATGTTTTGGATGAAACCTTGCAAGACATAAAGCTTGAAGATGATAGCCAAAAAGAAAAATGGAAAAAAGGCGTTCAGAAGTCTAATCAAAATCGTAGTGAAAAAACTCAGCAAGAGTTAGAAGAAGCCTTTAATGTTTTGAGTGTGGATGATGGACCAGTTGAAATTAGTGCTTTAGCCGATTATTTAGAAATAAGTAAGAGAGCTGTATATAACAGAATTAAAAGAAGCGGGAAATTTAAATCAGATAGTGGTGTTTTATATAAAACTAATAATAACAATAAGTAGAATTTTTATTTTGAGAAGTCACAGCTATTTAGGTGTGACACTTCACTTCTTCGTGAATATCTAAATAGAAATGACAGTGAATGACAACTCCAAAACCCTTGCCATTTCTGATGTCACTGTGTGTTGTCACTGCTCCCTTTGGGGAGTAGCAGTGACAAAGCACAACCAGTGACCGGAAAATAGCTGTGACAGAAAGAATATAAGTAAAATATTTGAGGTGTAATAATGTATAGATTTTTTGTTCCAATGAAGAAAATACCTAGAACAACACATCAACAAAAACAGGTTCACGTTGTTCATGGTAAACCAATTTTTTACGAACCTGATAACCTGAAATTAGCTAGACAGAAATTTATGGCTAATCTTGCTAGATATATTCCAGATGAGAAAATCACTGGCAAAATTAGATTGATGATTAAGTGGTGCTTTGATTCCAATGGAAAATATCCTGATGGAACTTTTAAAGACACTAAACCAGACTTAGACAATAGCGTGAAGTTACTACAGGATTGTATGACCAGTTTAGGTTTCTGGGAAGATGATAGATTCATTGTGAGTCTGATTGTTGAAAAGTTTTGGTCAGATATTCCAGGAATTTTTATTCAGATTGAGGTGGTGAATGATGAACTGGGATGATTTCTTTAAGGATTTACAGAAGTGGATGCAAGCATCAAATGTAATGATAGACAAATTAGGATTGGGTAGTTCGCAGTACTGGAAATGGTGTATTGATACGCTAGGTGTGCTCGAGAAAAGATATCCACATCCGTTAGTTGTTAGATTTCTAGCAGATATCTTGTCTTATCAAGATGAAGCTGTTAGTAAAATTCAAGGGAGGAAATGAAATGTATTTAAGATTTGTACGAATAGCAACAACAATTTTATTATTATTTGTTTATATTAACGGAGCTATAAATAACGCGTCAATAAATAGCGTTGTTACAACCTTAATGTTAATTTTAATTAATTACACATTAACAGAAATATCTGAATCACTAAAATAGGAGAAATGCAAAATGAAAATAGAATTAGCTAGAGAAAAACAATATATGGTTGGAGATGTTGTAGAACGTAGTGGATATATGATGATTGTTAAAAATTATCCTATATTTGAAGATTTAAATGATTATGCAGTAGTTAACTTAGCAACTGGCGAGGTTTCCAAAGGATATCCAAGTGTAAGAGAACTAAATGATAATTTTTTACATGATGCTCCAGTTGTGAATGCAAAAGTAGTAATTGAATAGAGTTATCGCAGTGTAAGAATAGTCTTTAGATAGCTGTAGAGAGTAAGTGGAATAGGAGTAAGGTAAATAGCTATTGGAAAGCAATTTAATTAATAAGTAAGTTAACAAGCTGTAGAGAGCTGGATAAAGGAGCATGTAAAAATGAATGGAAATATTGATGATTTGTTTGGAGAATTAACAAAAGAGCAAAAGCAAGCTAAGTTAGCAGAATGGTCATGCAAAGTGGATGTACTAACAGTAATGCTAAATGCAGTCGAAGATGATTTAGAAAATAGATTGTCGAATCAATTTAAGTTCAGAGAGTTTAATGAATTTAAAGATGAATTTAGCAATTTAGTATTTGGATTTAACCAGTTAGATCTCAAACTTAAATTAACTCAGGTACGTTAAAAAAGCATGCGAATTGACAAAATTTAACGCTTTGAATGGAGGAAACAAAATGAGCAGAAAAAAAGATAGAAAAAGAAAAAACTTTACAATATTTTTAGCAAATGGGAAGACATTACATTTTACTAACGTTTCAAAAAAAGAAGATCTGATAGATGAAAAAGGGTATCCATATTTAGTACTTCATTATTTTGATAAAAGGATAAATAAGCAAAGGACTGCTTATTTTGAAATGATAAATGGAAATGTTATTGGATATGCAGAAGATAAATAATAATTTACGAAAGGAGTGATATTAATGTACAAATCAAGACCTATAACACAAGTGATCCATGAGAACATTAATTATATTTTAAGCAGAGAAAAATTGACTAAAGAATCTTTATACAAAAAAGTAGGACATCAAAAAATTATTTATAATTCGGATGCAAACACATCTATTCAGAAGTTAGAAGAAATAGCTAAATTTCTAGGTACCAATCTTCCGGACCTAGTGACTGACTGGAAAGATGGATCTTATCCTGATGAGCACGAAGAGTATGACCGTGGTTATAGTGACGGTAGAAAGGATATGTTAAAAGAAATTATTGAAAAGGAGGCTAAATAGTGAAGTTATATTTGGTGGAGTATACAGTCGGTAGCGTCATAAGAAACATGATTGTTCGAGCTAAAGACCATAATGAAGCTGAAACACAAGTTAAAGTGTCTGTGACAGCTAACATTCATGATGATAATTTTTAGGAGATGTAAGTATGAATTTTGATACAGAAGGCGAAATATTATTTAAGGACGGTTTGAAAGTTCATTTTAAATGTTGGAAAGGACAACGACTCCATACGATTAAATATTTTGATGAAAATAACGAAGAAGTACCATATAACAAAATATGGGGTAGACGATATGAATACTGCAAATTAACAAACATTGACGGTACTCTGTTTTATCAAAATAATGTTATTGCACGTTCGGAGTAAGTTTAATGGAATTAATAAAAAACACGCTCCCTGAAATAAGAGACGTGCTAATCTAACATGAATATATTATATCATAGGGAGCGTGTAGAGCTGTGGAGAATATAGAATTATTACCAGACTTTAACATTGATGAAGTGAAAACGGCAAATAGAGTTGAGAAATTTTTATTAAAGGCAATACCACTTTTTGAGGCTCAATCACAGCTTGAACAACTTCAAAGCCCTAGCCTTAGTGGAATGCCTGGTGGTGGAAGTATGGAAAATGGTACTGAAGAAAAGATACTACAAAAAATGGGAGCTAACGATAAACTCTATCTCATAAATCGTGCAATTGATTATTGTCCATATAACAAGAACTACATTTTACAAGAGCTGTATTTGGAAGGTAAGCCTGAGTATATTTTACGTAAAGAACTACATTACAGCAGAAGTAGATTTTGGAAGTTAAAACAAGAAGCACTAATATGGTTCGCTGAAATATTTGCTCCATATTATGATTTACGAGTGAAAAAGTAAACATTCACAAGACATTCACGAAACAATGACAAGACACCATGTTAAAAAATAGATGCTATAATTATATTGTGAATAAAACAGGTTAATACCTATTGTTGGAAATATTTTAAGTCAGTCTAGGCAGGCTGGCTTTTTGTTTTGGAGAAATTATGAAAGATAGTATAGATTTCGGAAAAGTACAAACTTATGAAGAGCTAAGGATGTTACGTGAATTAGAAAAGCACTACAAGAAACATCCAGTAAAACATAAGCGTAAGTACAGTAGAGATGTTAGCAAAATCAAATTAAAAGGTGGTGGTAGTAATTGATAGATATTCAAAAGATTAATGAACTAATTGGAGTAGATGAGAGTTTCAAAGCATCAGATAGATTATATAAGTTACTGATGAGCGATGAAAAGGATGAACTATTCAAGTCGTTCTTGGCTATCGAAAGTGACTTAACTTATGATTGGTTTACAGACTACTATCAAGAAGAACATTCTGATCGAAAGAAAAACAAACAAGATTTCACACCAGATGGAGTTGTGGAATTAGTTAATCAATTACTAGGATCATCTAAAGTCATCGCTGATATATGTGCTGGTACTGGTGGATTAACTATCAAACGCTGGAGTACTAATCGTGATAGTAGTTTCTACTGTGAAGAATTTTCAGACAGAGCGATGCCATTTCTATTATTTAACCTAGCAATTAGAAATATTAATGCATACATATTTCATGGTGATAGCCTATCTAGAAAAGTAAAACATCTTTACAAACTATCAAAGCAAGAACAATTTAGCAAAATAGAGATAGTAGATGAATTGCCAGAAAGTAAAGCTGATACAGTAGTTATGAACCCACCTTATTCTTTTGCATGGCAACCAGATAGTAAAATGCTAGAACAAGAACGATTTAAACAGTTTGAAGTATTAGCACCTAAATCTAAAGCTGATTATGCATTCTTATTAGAAGGATATAACAGACTTTCAGATGATGGAACTATGGCTATCATTCTGCCACATGGTGTGTTGTTCAGAGGACAAGCTGAAGGCAAGATAAGAGAACGTTTAATAGAACTCAATGCATTGGATGCGGTGATAGGATTACCTGCTAAGTTATTCTTAAATACTGACATTCCAACAGTTATATTAATTTTCAAGAAGAAAAGAGATAGTAAAAAGATTTTCTTTATTGACGCTGCCAAAGAGTTCGAAAAAGGTAAGAATCATAATTACCTAAAGCAAGAACATGTAGACAAAATTATCAAAGCATACAAGGGTCGAAAGAAAATAGATAAGTTCAGCGATGATATATCTAGATATCTTATTGAAGAGAATGAGTTCAATCTTAACATTCCTAGATATATAGATACATTTGAACCTGAAGAAGTTCCATCACTATATGAGATTACTAAAGAGATGCGAAAGATAGATAAGCAAATCGAAGAGAATTCTATTGAGTTCGGTAACATGCTAGATGATTTGGTTGGAACAACACCAAGCATGGATAAGGAACTAAAACACTTTACCAAGTATTGGAAAGAAAAGTATAGCAAGGATAGAGAAAGGCAGTTGACACTATGGTAGATTTCAGAACGTACGAGATAGTTAAACTTGAAGATGTTGCTGAGTATGCTAGAGCCAAGCAAGGAAAGACATATCCTGCTGGAACATCTACTCTACAGATATCAGCTACTAGGGGAGGTATTGGCTTTCTCTCTGAGCCAGGATATGTTCACACAAAGAACGTTGCTATTATCCCACAAACCGGAATAGATCCATTGTATTTCAACATTGCGATGCAACGTAACATAGATTTGTTTATGCATAAGTACGCAACTGGTATCAATATTCAAGAACATGAAGTAGGTAAGTTTCCTATCTACTTACATGATTATGAAACGCAGAAAGCAATTGTAGCAATGTTTAGACAATTAGAACATGAGATGGCAGTTGAAAGAGATACAGTTAATGCACTTAAAGATTTAAAGAGTAATATGTTGAAAAATATGTTTGTTTAATTAAAAACTACCTAAAGAAAGATAGAAAAATAATTAAATATATAATTTAAAGGTGGTGGGTGATATGGTGTGAAGAAAAGTGAAGAAAAAGGACCTTTTTTTGAATTGACTAAAAGGCAGAGAAAAGCCGTTGTTATGCTATATGAAGGTACTTATACCAACAAAGAAATTGCAGAAATACTTCACTGCTCAGAGAGTTTAATTTATAAGTGGAAACGTGAAAATAAATTGTTCCAACAAGCTAGAAGACAATATGAAACTATGATTATTGAAGACAAGTATGTTTCAGAAGCAATGCAATCTATTTATGCTTTAGTTAAAACAGCTAAATCTGAAATGGTTAGGTTACAAGCTGCTATTTCTATTTTGAAGTTGGCTGGTAGGTTAACTGATAGTAGCACACCAGAGTTAGACAAAGCTAAAGTGCGTAAAGCAAATGCAGAAGCAGATATTGCACGTTGGAGAGCTGATGAACTCACTGGTAAAAACAAGTCAGATGATTCTACTGTTTTAGTTGATGATATAGGAGATGCAGAAGATGAGTAAGGTTATTAGAATGACTGAGATGGTTAATCCACACTTCTACAAATTATGGACTACTAAAAAATCATATATCATTGCTAAAGGTGGACGTGGTTCATTTAAATCATCTGTTATTAGTTTAAAGTTGGTTACATTAGTTAAGAAGTGGACGCAGTTGCACAAGAAAGTAAATGTTGTATGTATTCTGGCAAACAAGTCAGATTTACATGATACAGTTTACAGTCAAATTATGTGGGCTTTAGATATGCTTAATTTAAGTGATGAGTACAATTACTACAAGTCACCATTGAGAATTACACATAAGCTAACTGGCAGTACGTTCTATTTCTATGGTGCTGATAATCCACATAAGCTTAAATCTAACAAGGTAGATAATATCATTGCTGTTTGGTTTGAAGAAGCAGCAAACATGAAAGGTGTAGATGTGTTTGACCAATCTATACCTTCTTTTATTAGACAAAAGCCGGACTATGTTGATGATGTAAAAGTTTATTTTTCATACAATCCACCACGTAATCCTTATGAGTGGATAAATGACTGGGTAACTGCTAGAGAAGAAGACCCAGAATATTTTGTTGATACGAGCACTTACTTAGATGATGAATTAGGATTCACAACAGAGCAACAATTAAAGCTAATTGAGAGTTATAAGCAGAATGATTATGACTATTACCGTTGGTTGTATCTGGGTGAAGTTATTGGACTTGGTACTAATATTTACAACATGGATAATTTTAAAGCATTAAAAGAGTTGCCAAATGATGATTACATTACAAATTGGTTCTGTGCTATTGACTCTGGCCATGAAGTATCTGCTACTACATTTGGAGCTTATGGATTGACTAGAAAAGGCAATGTAATTCTATTAGATACTTATTATTACAGTCCACAAGGCAAGGCTCATAAAAAGCCACCTAGTGAGTTATCTAAGGACTTGTATTCATTCATCAATAAGTTGGCCAAACAGTTCAAAAAGCCGGCAACTAAATTAACAATAGATTCTGCTGAAGGTGCTTTAGATAATCAGTTTTACAATGATTACGGAGTACATCTTCATAAGGTAGCAAAATTAAAAAAAGTAGACATGATAGACCGTGTGCAAAATATAGTTGCTCAGGGTCGTTTTTATTATCTGGATACTGAAGCAAATAAGATCTTTATTGAAGAGCATAGAAATTACAGATGGGATGAGAAAACTTTAAATAGTGATGATCCTAAAGTTATCAAAGAAGAAGACCATACATGCGACCAATTTCAGTACTTTGTGCGAGATAATGAACGCTTGCTAGGTTTGAAATATTAAGGTGGTGGAGTGATGTCATTAATTCAACAAATAAAAGATTGGTTTAGGAAAGGAGGTGCCAAGTTAGGAATGGTAAAGAGTTTAACTAACATTACTGATGATGATAGAGTTTCAATTGATCCAATGGAATATGAACGGATAAAGTTGGCCAAGTTGTATTACAAAGATGATTTACCAAAAGTTAAGTATCGTAATTCATACGGTGAATACAGACAACGTCCGTTGAGTTCACTAAACGTTACTAAGTTAGCATCTAAGAAATTAGCGTCAATTATCTTTAATGAACAATGTTCTTTATCGTTAGAAGATGAAACGACAAACGAGTTCATCAATGAAGTAATTCAAAATAATAAGTTCAATATGAGATTTGAGCAACGCTTAGAAACTGCTATTTCATTAGGTGGTTTAGCTGCTAGACCTTATGTTGATGATAATGATGTTATTAGGATAGCTTGGGCTAATGCAGACCAATTCTATCCATTACGTAACAACACTGATGATATTTCTGAATGTGCTTTTGCTAGTCGTACAGTTAGAACTGAGAATGATAGAAATGTTTATTATACGTTGCTTGAGTTCCATGAGTGGGATGACGCTAAAACTTATCACATAACAAATGAGTTATATCGTTCTTATCAATCAGACGTAATTGGAGAACAAGTAGCACTTGAAACTTTATATCCTAATTTAGCACCAGAATTAACCTTTACTGATGTTATTACTAAACCATTATTTGCATATTTCAGAACACCAGGGGCTAATAATAAAAATTTAGATAGTCCGCTTGGTGTTGGTATTGTAGATAATTCTAGGAATGTAATAGATGCTATCAATCGAACTCATGATATGTTTGTACATGAAGTTAGAATGGGAAAACGTAGAATTGCAGTTCCTGCTGAAATGTTGAAACCTACTGGCAATCTGTATGGAAATGAAGTAGACGACGCTCATCCGGTCTTGTTTGATAAGGACGAAGATGTTTATCAAGGTATGTATGGAGATACAGATAAGCTGAGTGTAACTGACTTAACTTCTGATATTCGTTCAACTCAATTTAAAGAGTCAATTGATTACTTCTTACGTGAGTTTGAGCAACAGATTGGTTTTAGTTCTGGTACATTCTCTTATGATGGTCAAGGAGTTAAAACAGCTACTGAAGTTGTCAGTGAAAATTCTGCAACCTACCAAACACGTTCTAGTTACTTAACTCAAGTAGAGTTGTTTTTAAATCAGTTAGTTAATGCAATTCTTGAAGTAGCTAGTGTGGGACAATTCTTTTCTGATGGTAAACCTAGATGGACTGGCAGTGTATCAGATGTTGAGTTGTCTGTACATTTTGATGATGGTGTGTTCATTGATAAAGACAAGCAACGAGCTGATGAGATGCAGTTAGTTGCTGCTGGAATTATGCCAAAGCTTGAATACTTAAAACGTAATTTTGGTTTGAGTGAAGAAGATGCTCAAAAATGGTTAGCTCAAGTTACTAATGAACAACCAGACTTTTCTCAAGGTTCATTTCAAGAGCCAATAGATGGAGATAGTAACGAGGTGTAGTCTATGGATTCAAGACAGAAACTAGACCAAGACACTAATAACATTGCTAATCTATATTCTAATTTAGAAGATAAGATATTTTCTGAGATTATCAAAGTGTTACAACGTGGGCACTATGAAGATGTAACACAAGATAATGTTGTTCAGTGGCAAGCACAGCAATTGTCACAAATGGGAGCATTAACCAAAAGAGTAATTGATTTAATGGCAGACTTTGACGGTATCTCACCTAGTGAAATTGAGACTATCTTAAAACAAGATGGATATGAGATATTAGATGAAGTCAGTCAAGAATTGAAGTACAGTGGCCAAGTTAGTCAGCCAATCAGTGATGAGAGCTTTAACATGCTTGATTCAATGGTTAGACAAACTACAGATACCTTAAACAATACGATTAATCAAACTCTGCTTAGTCGCAATTATGGTGTTAATCCTGTTATGCGAACGTATCAGGAAATTTTAAAACGTTCAACAATTGAAACTGTAACTGGACTTAAAACTCATGATAGAGCAGTCAAGGACGCTATTTACCAACAATTAGATAAAGGTATCGAAGTTATGAGAGATAAGTCTGGACGTGCATGGTCCCTTGAAGGTTATACACGTATGGTACTTACGACAACATCTAATAGGACTTACAATGATTTACGAACTAAACGAATGCAAGAGTTTGGCCAAGTTTTATGTTTGATGTCTAGTCATCCTAACAGTCGTGAAGCATGTGCTTATATTCAAGGTAAAGTAGTCAACATTGTTCCAACTGATGATCCTAATTATAATGACAAGTATGATTCAATCTATAATCATGGTTACGGTGAACCTGCTGGAACATTAGGGATTAATTGCAGACACAAATTATTTCCATTTACTCCAGGTGTCAACGTGAATAACATGCCTCAGTATAATCCTAAAGAAGCAATTAGGAATGGTAATTTACGTCAAAAGCAACGTTACTATGAACGTTCAATTAGAGACGCTAAGAAACGCTTGAAAGTTGCTGAAGAATTAGAAGACGAACAAATGATAACTCGTACAAAAACACTGATTGCAGCACGTCAAAAGAAGTTAAGAGCGTACATCAAGAAAACTAATAAGATGTATGGTAACAAGCGTAATATTTTGACTAGAGATTATGATAGGGAGCAAATAACTTATAGAAAGAAAAAGCTTGATCAAAGTGATAAAACAGAATCTCAAAAGCATATAGAGGCTAAAATAAAGAGTGGTCAATGGGGAACTAAGATTAATCCAGAAAAACAAGCACCACATATGGAATCTACAAAATTAGAAGGTAAGAGTTATTTATATGATAACGAAGATCCACAAGAATTATTAGATAAGTATGCTGGTAAAGGAAAACTTGAAAAAACTAGAAAAGGTGAATGGACTACAAAAGAAGTTGTAAAAGTTGATCACAAAATAGGCGTAGATTATAATACAGGTAAAGAAGCAGAATGGATTAAAATTCATCATTCAAAAAAACGTACGCATATTGTTCCTCATATTCCTAAAGGAGATGATACTCATGTATAAAAAATTTTGGGGGAAAAATGTTGAAATAATAGATATTGATGGTAGAAAATGGATAGGCTATGTAGTAGGAATTGAGTCTCCTGCTGATTCAGATGATGATCAATGGTGGTTAGATGTAGAAGTGCCTGATCCGGGTTTTGAAACAGGTTTAGCAATATCAGAAAGTGAAATAAAACATATAAAAATTATTTAACATTCCGACCTGAGTAAGTCGTTAAACTGCTTTTTTTGTATGCAATCAATCAGCGTGGAGCGTTCCACGTAAAATAAAAACGATAGGAGAGATTGACATGAAACGTGAAGATTTGAAGAATTTAGGTTTGACTGATGAACAGATTGAAAAAGTGATGGCTGAACACGGTAAAGATATAACCAGTTTACAAGAAAAAGTAAATGGTTTAACTAATGAACGTGACGGTTTGAAATCACAACTTGATGAGCGAGATCAACAGTTAGTTGATTTACAAAAGAATTCTAAAAACGTTGATGATTTAAACGAACAAATCAAACAATTACAATCTGACAATAAGAAAGCTAATGAAGAATGGCAAAATAAATTAGCTACTCAAACCAAGAATTTTAAAATCGAAACAGCATTACGTGAAGCAAAAGCTAAGAACGTAAAGGCAGTTTTACCATTTATTGACACGGAAAAAGTAACTGTTGATGGAGATAGCTTGAAAGGACTAGATGACCAAATTAAAGCTATCCAACAAAGTGATAGTTACTTATTTGAAGAAGGAAAGCCAGAACCAAAGATTAACATTGGCGGTAAGTTTAATAATGGTGAAAACGGTGCTGATGGTAAAGTTGATCCGGTAGTTTCTAGCATTGCAGCACGTATGAAATCAATTTAGAAAGGATATGATATAAAATGACCGTAGTATTAGATCAAAAAGATTTATTAAAGATTGATGAAGAGTTTGGAGCAGATTCTCAACTCTGGCAACCATTACAAGGTGGTGCTAAGTCTATCACAGCTGCAGACTTTACAGGAGTTAAGACAGTTCGCATTAACAAGATGGATGGTTTTGCAGATGCAACAAAATATAAACGTAATCAAGACAACGCACGCAACAATGTTAATGTCACAAAAGAAACTCTTGAATTGACGCAAGAAGATTGGATTGGATATGACTTAGATCAATTGGATATGTCTGAAAACGGAGCTTACACAGTAGCTAATGTTGTTCGTGAACATAATCAACGTATTACAATTCCACACCGTGATAAATTCCTAGCTCAAAAAATTTATGATACAGCTAAATCTGGTGGTAAATTAGTAACAGATACAATTGACTCTAAGAATGCTTTAGCGGCATATGATGAAGTAGAATCTTACATGATTGATAACCAGATTCCTGGTGGCTGGTTAATGTTTGTTTCTACTAAGTATTACAAAGCATTAAAGAATGCTGATGGTGTATCTAAGACATTCTCTGTTAACCAACAACAAATTAACGGAATTAACCGTCGTGTTGCTCAATTAGATGGTGGAACACCAATCTTAACAGTTGCTAAAGACCGTATTCAAGGCTTAACAATTCCTGATACAGTAAACTTCTTAGCAGTTCCAACATTTGCGATTGCTCCAATTGTTAAATACGATACAGTTGATGTAATCTCTCCAGACAATGACCGTGCAGGTTATCGTTGGACAATTAAAGGATTATCCTACTATGACGCATTAGTCTTTGAAAATGCCAAGAAATCTATTTATGTTGCAGCTGAAACAGCTAAAGGTTAAAGGTGATGTAAATGGCTTATCTAACTTATGATGAATATGTTGAGCTTGGTTATAGGCTAGATGAAGATGTATTTAATAACCTTATAAAAGGTGCAGAACGTATCATAGATTTAGCCACAAATGATTTTTATAAGGTTCATGATATATTAGTCGATAAGTCAAAAAGACGCGTAGAAACGTTTAAAATGGCTATTTGTGAGCAAGTAGATTTTATGCATGCAACTGGTATTAATAAGAGTTATGATTTAGCCCAAAATGAATTTACCAGTATCACAGTAGGTAGATTATCTTTAAGTCCTGCTGGTAATATAGGAGCAACTATGAAGAATGGTCTATGTACAGAAGCATATAATCTACTGGGAAGATATGGTTTGTTATATCGAGGTGTACACAGATGATACCTAGAATTGATAGAAGATTATGTAATCAAAGTGTTACTTTAAAGATTCCAGTAGGTGAATTGGATAAATATGGTAAGCAAAAAACAGAAGAAGTTAAGGTAAAAAATGTACTTGTACAACCACAAACTATTTACTCAGGCGATAGCAATAATCGTAAAATCACGGCTAATGCTATTGTCTTTTTGTTTGCCAAAATTTCTAATCCCTTACCTAGATTAGATAGGGATAGTGTTGGAAATAAGTTAATCTTTGAAGGTAAGGAATACACAATTACCAATATTGTAGATAATCGTGAGCCTTACAGTAATGATGTTTATTCTTATGAATTGGAGGTGTTGTAATGGCAGTAGTGGTATCAGTTCATGGTAAAGGTTTTGATCGTTTTTCTGAGAAAGCTTTAGATCGTGGACTTTATAATTTTACTAATCAAATGGCAATGGATATGGATAAGTTCGTACCATTCAAGCAAGGTAATTTATCAAGGTCAGTCCATGTACAAGATAACCATGTTACCTATACAACACCTTATGCTAAAGCTCAATTCTATGGATATATTAACGGACATCCAATTACTCACTGGACAACAAGTGAGCATCCGCAAGCAACATCTAGATGGGACTTAAAAGCGAAGAATTTGTACTCTAATAATTGGGTTAGGGTATTTAAACAAGGCTTACTTGATGGAAAGGTAGTTGAATATCATGGACCTAAAGGATAGATTGACAGACTGCATTAACGATAATGTAGATTTGCCAGTTAAATTGTATCAGTCGTATATGACTAATAAAACAAGTCCAGAATTACGTATATATGACTTGCCATCAACAGTAATTGATGAAGATTATGCAGGCAATCGAACAGAAGAATTTATCTTTGAGATTGCAATGCGTAGCAATGATGAAGAACTGATTAATCAAACATTGTGGAATATATCTAAGTATATTTCAGAATATGATTTTAATTTGGTTAGTCAGAATGATAGTTTTAGTTTTAATAAATTAGAAGTAACAACATTCCCACATATAGTGTCAGCAGATACTGAGGGCAATGTTGTTTATTTATTTGATTTTAAAATTACAGTAGATACTACTTATAAGGAGAGTGATTAGTTATGGCAGAAGCACCAGAAAAAATTGGTTCTTTTATTCTTAACCATAAAGTAAAAATGGAAATTGATACTGCAGGCAATAAGGATATGTCTGCTTTAGGGAGTGCTAAATGGGCTCGACTAGCTGCAGGTATTAACAACGTAACACCAGCAGAAAACGATACAACAACAAATGATGAATATTATGACGGAGAAGGCTTTGGTACATCTGATGTAACATCCAAGCGTTATCAATTCACGATTGCTGGCCACCGTTTAAATGGAGATCCTGCTCAAGATTATATTGCAAGTAAGCAATTAGAAATTGGAGATGCTTTAAAGACTCTATTTAAGTTCACATATCCAGATGGATCTTATATTGTTGGTGTGGTTACATTAACAAACATTCAAGCAACAGGTGGCGCTCCTGGTGCTAAGCAAACATTTAGTGTAGTTCCTGTATTTAACGGAAAACCTAAATATGTTAGTGCAGAAGACGCTAAGAAAGAACAAAGTGGAACAACAGGACTACCAGCTTAAATTTAAATGATACAACAGAGACGAGCAGTGTGAGACGATTGGAGGAAATAAAATGCCAAGTATTAATTTAGATGAACGATTAAACCTAGATACTAAAGTAGATGTTACAGTAGCTGAAAAGAAATATTCTTTAGTTTTGAATGATAAATTATCCGTTAAAATCTCAGATGTGCAACTTGAATTAAGCAAACGAATTGAAGATTTAACTGATATGCCAGAAGAAAAATTTAAAGAAATGTCACTAGAAGAACGTAAGAAGTTAGTAGTTGATACTATGCATGATGGACGTGAAGACATCTTTAAGGCTATGGATAGAATCTTTGGTACTGGCGAAGGTAAACGAATTTACGATTACTACAATCAATCAACTAGAGCAATCAGTAAGATTATTGCTGCAATTGATGATGTTTTGAACGATAAATTAAAAACTAATAAAAATCGTAAAGAAAGACGTGCAGAAAAATATACTAAGAAAAGACGTGGTTAGTCATGCTATCTCTGACTGAACCATTAAAAAGTTCATACACGTATCAAGGTAAAGAATATCAAATAGATTTGAGTTTTGACAACGTGATTAGAATGTATAACTTGCTTGAAGATGATACTTTCCAAGATGCAGAGAAGATTGTAATTGCTTTTGAAATGTTTTTTGGTTTTGAACCTAAGGACGCTGAATTTGCTATGAAAGCAATTGATGAAATTACAGGTTATATATCTAAGTCTGCTTATGGAAATGATCCTGTTGAAAGTGATGTAGTTTCAAGTGAAGTTAATACTCAGAAATTATTCTCATACACACAAGACGCAGGGGCAATCTATGCCAGCTTTAAACAACAATACAATATTGATTTAATTGCAGAGCAAGGAAAAATGCACTGGGATGTATTTAAAGCTTTATTTGATGGCTTAGATGAGAATACTTATTTTAGAAAAATCTTAGATATACGCAGAAAAGATGTTAGTGACTTACAAGGTAAAGAATTGACAAGTGCAATAGAAGCACAAAATTATTACGAACTTGATGAAAACAAAACAGTTGAAGCACAAGAGGCAAAAGTAGCTAGTTTTGCAGATTCATTGAAAGCTTTAGCTCAGTCTTAGAAAGGAGGTTAATCAAATGGCAGCAGATAGTACAGTTAATATTGATGTTGTGGTAGGTGGTAAGGATAAGTTCATTTCTGATACTAAGGAAATTAATGATATTGTAAAAAGTATCGGAAAAGATGCAGGAAATGAATTAGAAAAAGATTTATCTGATAATTTAGATAAATCTAAGACTAAAGCCAAACAAACTCATGATGATATTGAAAAAGAATTTAAAGATCCTATTAAACCAAAATTTGATGCTGATGATAAACCTTTAAAACGTAAGACTGAGGAAGTCGAAACTAAGTTACGTAAAGTACCTAAAGAAGTTATTACCAAGATAACAGCAGACGCAAAGGAACAAGGAATTGACAATTTTGATAAATTACTAAAAAAACTACCTAAGCAAGTCAGAACAGAATTACTGACCAAAGCACAAAAAGGTGAAGTTATTGATTACGAAGAATTATTAAAAAAAGTTCCTTTGAAAATTCTTACTAAGGCTGAATTAAATGACAATGCTAGTCCTAAATTAAAAGAACTACAGACTAATACAGAGAATACTGAGCATAAATTCAAACGATTAAAAGAAACTATGTTAGGTGTTTTTGCAGGTAATCTATTAACTGCAGGTGTTGGAATGGTAGCAGGCAAGTTAAAAGACTTAACTGGTGAAGCTATCAAAGCATCTGACGCTATGGATAAATTTAGGTCAACAATGAAATTAGGTGGCTTTGGTTCTGAAGAAATTAATAAAACTGCTAAAGAAGTTCAAAAGTACGCTAATGATACAGTTTACGAGCTTAATGATGTCTCAAATACCACAGCTCAATTAGCAGCAAATGGTATCAAAGATTATATGGGCTTAACTGAGGCAGCCGGTAACTTGAACGCTCAAGCTGGTGGAACTAAAGAAACATTTAAATCTGTGGCAATGGTAATGACCCAAACTGCTGGTGTTGGTAAATTAACCACTGAAAACTGGAACCAGTTAACGGATGCTATTCCTGGTGCATCTGGCAAATTGCAAGAAGCCATGAAGAAGAATGGTGCTTATACTGGTAATTTCCGTGATGCAATGGAAAAAGGACAAATAAGTGCTAAAGAGTTCAATAAGGCTATTAGTCAATTAGGTATGACTAAAGCTGCTAGAGAAGCTGCAGCAAGTACTGCTACATTTGAAGGCGCTATTGGAAATTTAGAAGCGGCTGTTGTTACAAGCATTAGTAATATTATCACAGAGCTAGGTAAAGCTAATTTTACTGGAATCATTAATACAACAACTAAGTGGGTAGAAAATCTAGGTACAACAGTTGGTAAATTCTTACATGATAATAAAGATGAAATAGCTGAATTACTGAAAAATCTTGGTAGCATAGCCTCGATTATTGGTTCTGCTGTGTGGGATACTTTTAAAGGTATTCTTAATATGATTGCTGATGCTTTAGGTGTTACACACGATAAAGGTGATAGTGCTAGTGATGTTTTAGACGAAATAAATGATATTTTAGAAACCATCATTGACCATAAGGAAGACTTAAAAATATTTATTAAGGTCATGTTAGGACTATTTGTTGCCAAAAAAGCATGGGATATGGTTGCTGCTTTAACCAGTTACTATAAAATTTTAAAAGATATTATAGGACTAGGTGGATTAAGTGGACTTGCTAAGGGTATAGGAGTAGGCGCTAAAGGTGGTAAATTGGCTACTACTACTGAAGAAGTTGCAGAAGGTGGAGTAAAAGCTACTGGTGCGAGTAAAGTAGGTAGATTAATTGGTGTAGGTGCTGATAAATTATTTGGTATTCAGCGTGGAGGACAAGAAGTAGCTGAGGCGGTTGCTAAGTCTACTGTTGAGAAAGTTGGGCCAAGGACACTAGCTAATGGTGCCAGAACTGCAGCACAAGTAGGTCAACGAACAGCAGTAAGAGCAGCAGAGAAAGGTATCATTGCAAGAACAGCATCAAGAATTCCTGTAGTTGGTTCTTTAATTGCTGGTGGTACTGAATTAATTGGTATTAACAAGAAAAATAAAAATGAAAAAATTGGTAGAGCAGTTGGAGCAACTGGGGGAACCGCAGCAGGTGGTGCAGCTGGAGCTTGGATTGGTGGAGCAATTGGTTCTATTGTTCCTGGTGCTGGGACTGCTGTAGGTGCTGGTGTTGGTAGCCTTATTGGTTCTACTGTTGGTGGAATGCTTGGAGCTAAAGGCGGTGGTTCAATTGGTAAGAACTTTGCCAAAATCAAGAAAGATACAGGTAAGGTATTTGATGAGCTAAAAACAGGCGTAACCAAAAAAGTGGCTGGTATTGGTAAATCAATTTCTAGTGTGTTTGGGAAAGCTATTGGTGGAATAAGTAAAGTTTTCAATAAAATTAAGAAGCCTATTTTAAAAGTATTTGATTCTTTGAAAAAAGGATTACAGAAGGTTGCTAAAGGAATTACGGTTGTAGTGTTAGCTCCATTTGTTTTATTAACTGCTGCAATTATAAAAGTCTGGAAAAAGATAGAAAAGCCAGTCATGAAAGTAGTCAACAGTCTTAAAAAGAATATTGAAAAAGCTTGGAATCCTATTGCTAAAACTACAAGTAAGGTATGGAATGGGATAGCTAAAACAGTCTCTAAAGCATGGAACAGCTTGAGCAAAGTTGTATCTAAGGGAATAAATGCCATTGTAAAAGTTGTAAGTAAAGCATGGAATGGATTGACACAAATAACCAGCAAAACTTGGAATGGCGTTAAAAGTATCATAATTAGTATTGTTGAAGCTATCTGGAAACCACTAAGCAAAATTTTTGGCAAGATTTTTGATATTGTTAAGGATACTTTTGATGATATTTTTAAGATAACTAAGCATATTTGGAATAGTATTTTAGACAAGATTTCAGATATTTTAAGTGGAATTTGGAAAGCTATTAAGAGTAAGTTTGATGATATAAAAGATACTATTTCAGGAGTTTTAGATACTATCAAATCCAAGTGGGATAGTATTTGGGATGGAATCAAACAGAAAGTATCTGATATTTGGGATAGTGTTAAAAGTATAGTTCATGATGGTGTAAAAGCTATTGGTGATTTCTGGAATACAGGTGCTAATGGATTAGAAAAAGTAGCTGGTTTCTTTGGGGCTAAGATTTCAATACCTAAGTTTAAACAAGGTAGTTCTGGTTCAGTGGCTAAACCAATGTTAGCAATGGTAAACGACCAAGAAGGACCACTACATAGAGAAGCAATCTTTAGACAAAATGGCAAAGTTGAAATACCAGAAGGACGTAATGTATTAACTATGTTACATCCTGGTGATGCAGTTATGCCGGCTAAAGAAACAGCTGAAATGTTTGGTATACCTAGATTTGAAGGTGGCTTTGGCAATTGGTTCGGTAAAGCCTGGAATTATGCATCTTCAAAAATCAGTAAATTAGAAGATATGATTGACGACAAAATAGAGGCTATTACAGATGCACTAAGTGATCCATTGGGAACTCTATTAAAGATATACTCAGCTGGAACTAATACTGCTAAATCATTTTGGAAAGATTTTGGAGATTCAGGGGCTAAGAAAATTCCTCACTGGGGAGAAACTTGGTTCAAAAATTTACTTACAAAGTTAAAAGATAAGCTAGATGAAATTGGTGGAGATGGTCCTGTTAGTGAATCTTTAATTAAAAGAGCTGCATCTAAAATGCATGTAAGTGTCAGTGCTGGAGACATTGCTCATATCTTAAATGTTATTCAACATGAATCTGGTGGAAATGCCAGAGCTATTAATCTTTGGGATAGCAATGCTCAAGCAGGTCATCCGTCAAAAGGTATTCTTCAATTTATAGATGGTACTTTTTTACATTATGCAATGCCAGGACATCATGATATTTGGAAACCATTTGACCAACTTCTAGCAATGTTTAATGATACGACTTGGAGAAGTGATCTTACTCTAGGTGGTTGGGGTCCATCAGGTGGTAGAAGATACGCTGATGGTGGTTGGGCTGATAAACCATCTATTTTTGGTGAAGTTGACGGAGAACCAGAGATTGCTATTAATCCTGCAAGAAGTACTGCTGATAATCATATCGTAGAAGCTATTAAAGCTAGAGCAGCTAAAAATCCTAATGGTATGAGTGCTAAATTAAATCGTATTATTCAAGCTGGTAGATATGATGGCTCAATGATTGCTCCATCTACCAATATTAGTAATGTTTCAAATAACCACATCAGCAGAGAAAGTAAACTGGATTTAAGTGGAGATTTGAAAATAGATGTTGTAATGGATTCAAATACAATTGCTAATGCTACTTACTCTAAGTTAGAAGCAATTAGAGCTAGAAGAATTATTGTTAATGGATATGGAGGTGCTATTTAATGACAAGTACAGTTGTGATAACTAAACTTGATGGAACAACCTATGATTTAAATGAGTTGGGATTTCATGTTAAGAAATTTGATGTTCCATATCCTAATTTTCAGTACACATTCCAGTCAATGAGTACTTATCATAATTTATTAGTAGATAAGGTAGTTCAACAAACTACAATCTCATTAGTTTTGGATATTACCGCTAATGATACCAATGATTTTGAGTTGCAGAAATTAAAATTAAGAAGAATTTTAAGCTCAAATGAAGAGTTTTATGTTCAAACAATGAGAATGCCATTTCTAAGATGGAAAGTTGTTGCTGATACTTTTACTCCTGCACAAAACAATTCATTTTGGAGAGCGCCAGATGTACAGATTAATTTAGAATGTACTGAATCATATGCTGAGACTGTAGCAACTACACTAACTCCTATGAATGCTACAAGTGGATTGTGGGGCTTTGGATTAGAGATACCTAGCAAGAAAAAGTTAGAGTATGAGTTTAACAATCAAACTGAATTTGATTTTATAAATTTGGGTATCATCCCTTTAAAAGCTGATGAAAGACCAGTCAGAATTATTTTTAAAGGAAATGCAAACAATTTAAAGATAACCAATACTACAACTAATCAAAGTTACTCTATTAGTGGAAGTTTGAGTAAGAATGATACTTTAGAGATTGTAGGACTTGTTCCTATTATTAATGGATCGCAAGCTTATGGTAGATGTAACCATGCTTATCTAGATTTCGCAGTTGGTAAAAATCACTTGAGAATTGAAGGAAGTTCAGACTTCAACATAAAGTTTGATACTAGATTTTATTATTAAGGGGTGTAGAAAATGTTATTTGTTCAAAATGTCAATGGAGATCAAACAGCTTTCAAAGCTGATAATGTACAAATTACAGATACATTAGGACAATATCCAACATTATCTTTTACATTTATTGAAACTCCTGAAAATGAAGTTGCAGCTCAGATGATGATACCTTTTACAATTATTGAAGTACCAGAAAATAAGCAGAGATATAGAATAGTTACTAATAACCCTGTATCTCTAGGAAGATATAAACAATATTCAGTGACAGCTATTCATATTGCTAAAGACTTACATAACAAATATGTAGATGAGAGATTAGAGAATACTCAATCTTTAAAATCATGTTTAGATTTGTTAGTTAAGGATACGCAAGTTAAGTATATACTACATGATAATTTTGATAATTACGCTTTTTCTGAAGGCTTTGGTGGTGGCTATGCTGATGATTTGCTAATGCAGAATTTAGCAAGTGATTTTGGATTTGAATTCTATTTTGATAACTATACGATCCACATTCAAAAGAAATTAGGAACAAAAGAGTCTTTTCTATTTATAGACAATGCCAATGTTTCAAAGATAAGTTATAACGAAGATTATTCAACAATAACAACGTACATCAAAGGTCAAGCTAAGCCAATAGTTCAAGAGACAACAGATAAAACGGGTGGTAGTTCTAGTCCTGGTGGTTCTTGGGGTTGGCCGTTTCCTGATGTTGGTGAAGGTAATTTTATGCAAGTCCAAAGATTTGGCCATGATGGTGGATTTAGACCTAATTCATTTCATGATGGATTAGATTTTGGTTCTGTAGATCATCCAGGGAGTGAAGTTCATGCAGTGCATGGTGGGAAAGTTATTATCAAGTCATATATGGGTGGCTTAGGAAATTATGTTGTTGTACATTCTGATGATGGCTACAACATAGTTTATCAGGAAGCTTTTTCCAACATGTCCAACATAAGAGTAAACGTTGGTGATGTAGTAAAAACAGGAGATGTGATTGGTTATCGCAATACAGATCATCTCCACATAGGAATTACTAAAGTTGATTTTAATACTGCTGTAGGAAAATCATTTACCAATGATGGAACATGGCTTAATCCACAAGAAATTATTAGAAATGGTATAGCGAATAACAATTCTGAAAGTAATGTTGAACAACCAACAGAAACAGTTGAAGAAGATAAGCCTACTGAATATGAGATACACTCTGAATATGTGTCTCCATTGGTTGAAAAAGCACATTGGCCCAAAGTAGAAGCTGAACCAATTACTGATGATAATATAACTGATGAGAATACTTTACTTAATAAATTAAAAGCAAGTATCCATGATTATCCAGATATTGAATATACTTTAGATTATGCTAACTTCAAGTATAATTCAGTTAAATTCAATAATGATATTAAAGTAGGTAATTACGGTTGGTTAAGAGATAGATTTGGAATTGATGTTGAAGTAAGAATTAACTCGTATACTTGGTATCCACAAAATAAGCAGGCAGATACTGTTACGTTTGGTAATAAGAGATTTGATCCAGTTGAGTGGCAAGTTAGAAATCAAAAAGCATTTGAGAGAAATAAGAAGTTAGGTGAAACATTGAGAAATCAAATTGTTAAAGCACAAGGAAATATGATGTCTCAAGATAAGTGGAATTCAAAATTCAATGAAATTAATAATTCATTCATTAATAGTAATAAAGAAATTTTAAAGCAATTTGAAGATATAAATACAAGATTGGATAGCATTGAAAAAACTGGAAAAGAAGAAGGTGGTAGTGATGGAACATCTGAACCTTGATGATATTGGTTTAACTGATAGAGTTCAGTATAACGCAGCGGTTGCTAATTTTAATCAAATTCAGCGTACTGTTAATAGCAATACTGATGAGATTAAGAGTAAATTAGATAACAAAGCTAATTTGCATGATTTTAATGATGAAATTAAGCGATTGGATGATAAAACAGACGCTTTAAATGAAGATTGGAAGGCAAGGCTAAAGCGTGTAATTTTAGGTACTGATGAAGAAACGATTGAAAATATAGTGACGAAAATTTTAATTGAGAAAGGAGTAATCTAATGGCTCAAATATTGAAATATGTGATTGGTAAAGATTACAGACCTTTGACTGTTTTAGAGGCTAAGGGTGGTAATACTTTTACGCCTGACTATGATAAATCTAACTGGGTGCAAGCACGTCAGTATGAGGACAGTTTGAGACAAGTTTTTGTTGAGATTACCAACGAAGACGGTTCTGCCTATGATTTAACAGGAGCTAATGTCCTATTTGAAGGTATTTTGCCAGACAACGAACACAAGATTTTGGATAACTCTCATGCTGTATTTTATGAAGATCCAACAACTGGTAAGTTCCGTTTTGATATGCCAGCACAATCTTTTAGCGTAGCCGGGCAGTATAAACAAGCATTTTTCCGGGTGATGAAAGATTATCGTAATATTGCCACACTTGAATTTAAGTTTGAAGTACTGGCTGATATGGTTGTTACTGGCTTAGTTCCTAGAGATTATATCAGCCCGTTAGATGACTTGTTTAACACAATCAAGGAAACTGAAACTAAAAATGTAGCTGAATTGAAGAAGATTGTTGATGATAAGGTTGCGGAAATTACTAACTTGATGACTACCTTAAATCAAACTAATACAGCTACTTTGAGTGAGTTGAATAGTGCTAAAACAGCATTAGGGGCTTTAGAAGATAAGATTAAACAAGATGGGCTTTTCACTCAAGGTGAGGCAGAAGAATTTAAGAAATCAATTTTTATAAAAATGGTAACAGCTGACAACCTGGAGGAATTACTTTACGGATACAAAATCACAATCGTACACAATCAAAAAGACTATCCTAAACCAACAGTTTTCTACTATGAAAATGCGATTGGTACTGAAATCGGCGGTTTAGGTGCTGGGTCATTTGGTGAAACGTTAACCAAGTTAGTTCCTTGTGAGGCAGAATATACGGATAATAATTCAATCGTTGTCCGTATACCACGTAATTTCTACATGGATACTAAACCATACTACAAATATGGAGATTGGTATTTAGGAAGTGGCAATAAAACAATTAAGATTAGTCTGGGTAATGTTGATGATAGTGCTGCTAAAGCTGGAGATGGTAAAGGCAGTAGTCATTTATAGTACAGGCTATTTTAATTATCCAACAGCTCAAGTGATTTAAGGGCTATTTATTTTAACAATAAAGAAAGAAGGAATAATAATGGCAATAAATTTTGAACCTATTTTTTCTGAAATGGCAAATGGACCAGAAAAAATTAAAGAGAATTTCGACAAAGTTAAAACTATTGATGATGGAGTAACAGCTTTAAACCAAAAAGATACAGCTAATTTTAAAATTGGTAAATTTATTGGCGGTGGAGCTAGTGGTAGCGTAAGCCTAAATGGTGTAGGGCAAGGAATGCATATAGTTGGTTTATGGGACCAAATGTCAGATAGTTCATGGCCAAAATCTTTACAAAATAGAAAATCATTTTGGGGATCGTTAATACAGTGCGGAGATGAGAGTGGAAATATTGCTACACAAATATTAATTTTAGCAAACCTTGGTTCTATTTATTTTAGATCTTATGTAGATCATACTTGGAAAGAATGGACCAGAATTGATGGACAAAGAGACCAATAGAGGAGGGGAACAGATGTTAATTTTTATTTACGATAAAGAAACAAAAAGATATATGTATTCAGTAAGTGATTATCCAGATAATTATGATTTACCAGCTAACGCTACAACAGTAAAACCGGTAGATAGTAATGGTGTTGGCTTGTATGATCCAACTTGGAACGAAACAACTAACAGTTGGAATAGTTTGACGGAGGAAGAATGGAAGAAGAAGTATACTGTTCCAGAGGTTAAACCAGAGCCAACACAAGATCAACAAACATTGGCAGCTTTGACTAAGCAAGTTATGGAACTACAAGCAGCAAATGCGCAACAACAAAAGATTAATGCAAATTTGACAAAGCAATTAATGGATCTAAATAAGGGAGGACATTAGAATGAATGAAGTAATGTATACAATGTTTAAGGAATACTATTCACTAGGTTTATTTACAGTTGATGATTGTCGTTTAGCTGTTCAAGTTCATTATTTTGGCAAGGAACAATTTAAGGAAATTACAGGTGTTGATTATGACGTACCAACAGTAACTCCAACAGCTTAAGATAATGAAAGGGTGGGTGGGTAGGAATAGTACAGCGAAAGCAGGTGAAGTTATGTGCATTCATTATTAGGATATTCGTGGGCGGAGATAGCGTCGATTCTGGCTGTTATTTCCGTTCTTTTTAGTGGTGTGTATTGGTTAATAAATCATGGTAGCAAGGCTTTTAACAAGAATATTAATTCAGTGTTAAAACCTTTCTCTGAGCAATTAAGAACTTTAAACAGTAACATTCAAAAGTTAAATGCTAGTTTTGATAAGCAACAAGCGAATTTTGAACGTTTAGAGAAACGTGTTGATGAACATGATAGACGGTTAGATAGACATCATGAGCGTATCAAGAGCTTATTTGAAAAAGGAGAAAAAGAATAATGAAAGTTATCAATAATATTATCGAATGGCTGGTACAGACAGGGCTATTATCTGTACTGGCTATTTTTTTACTCAAGCAACTCAAGCCAGTCTTAGATAATAAGGCTGGACATGCATCCACCGAACAATCACGAGCATTGTGGACTTTGCTTGAGCAAGTGGCAGACATGGCAGTTACTAGCTTAGTAAGCCAAGATAAAAGCGGACGTGAAAAGTTTGACGAAGCTAGTATGATTGTAAATGATGTTATGAGAAAACAAGGATATAGGCTTGATTCACAAGTTATCCACACAGCAGTTCAATCGGCTTACGAAAAATCAGATTTAACACCAACAGTAAATACTAAGGAGGACAAATAACATGGTTATGTACACAGTAGATGTTTATTCGGGATCAGATGATAGTATTATTCGTGATCCACACGCTCAAGGAGTAATTGTGAAGGCTACTCAAGGCACAGGATACGTTAATCCTAAGTGCAACCACCAATGGGATCTAGCAGGACAGCTTGGCAAAAAGCGTGGCTTGTATCATTACGCTGGTGGTGGTAGTCCAGTTGCAGAAGCACAATATTTTATCAACAATATCAAGAACTATGTAGGTCAAGGTATGCTGATCATTGACTGGGAAGGTTACCAAAATTCAGCATGGGGAAATACTAACTGGGTTCGTCAATTCGTAGACGAGGTACACCGTTTGACTGGTGTATGGTGTGTTATCTATGTTCAGGAATCAGCTTTAAACCAAGTGGCTAACTGTGCAAAAGATTGTGCAGTTTGGGTAGCCAAATATGCATCAATGAACTGGAACTCTTGGACAGTACCTGATATGTCTGTATCTAGTGATGCTTTTGGTTCTATTGCTGGTTGGCAATATACAGGAGGAGACATGGACCGTTCTATTTGGTATTTGGATGCCAATGCTTGGGATAAGTTTGCTAAACCTAGTGATGAAAAAACACAAATTGAAACGCCTAAACCAGTTCCAGCTCCTAGCCAGAATGATGTTAAGTATGACTCATGGACTGATGACTTAGGTGTTAAGTGGTTCAAAGAAAGTGGCAAGTTTACTATCACTGTTGATGAAGGTATTGTCTTACGTTGGGGAGCCACAACAAGTTCAAGTGAAATTGCAGTACTACCTAAAGGCTCAGTAGTTGAATACGACGCATTTGCACATAGTGGGGGATACGTATGGATTAGGCAACCTAGAGGAAACGGTCAATTTGGTTACTTACCTACAGGCGAAGACAGAAATGGAACACGTTTGAACTATTGGGGTAAGTTTACTGAGTAACGTAGATGTAGTATAATGACTTTAAGGAAAATCGCCTTTTATATTAATATATGTTATTTTACAAGCTCACCTTAATTGGTGGGCTTATTTTTTATAGCAAAAAAAGCAGAAGTTGGGTTGCTTGCCACCGCATCTGCTTTTCTGAGTCTGAATTAATTCTAAAGATTAATGCTTCCGTCTGTAACGGTTCTTAATCTTAGAACTAATCAGATCTATAATTACTCCAGAAAGAATGGCTAGTCCAAACTGAAGTAAATCATGTAAAAACGTAAACAAGGAAGTTACCCTCCCTTCTGTGAGATATTAAGGCGGCTAGCCTTACTCACAAGGAATATCTTACATGTTAAGCAATTTTAAAGCAATAAAAAATATTGACAAACTATATAAATAAAGATAACATGAGAGTGTAGACAAGGAGGTTTCACCTCTTTTCATATAGAGATTGGCTATCTCTAGTTTTTGCGGTTGGCTACCGTACTGTCATTTGTGTTATTCCTTTCTGTTATCCCAACAGAAAGGTTTTTTTATTATTCTTAGAAAACATAAGACACCTTGTTTCTGCTATTATATAAGTAGAGGCAAGGTGTCTTTTTTTTGAATCTTAACCCACAAAATAACCCACAGTTCATTTGATATATTTCAGATAATAGGTAATTATAACAGTATAAATGTAGCTTTAATTAAGCAAAAAAGTAATAGTTTCTACCTATTTATATGGGGTAAGATTTATGAATTAAATTAAACAATAACGGATAAAATTCTCTAGATGGTCTTTTTGGTAGTTTTTTCCCCTTTTTTTTGTTACTATGTAAATAATAGTAGTCGGAAAGGCAGGCAGAGCTTTTATGGAAATGGAAAAAATAAATGAAAATACTATTCGTGTAGTATTAGATGATGAAGATTTAACAGCTCGGGGAATAAAATTCTTGGATCTGCTAGGAAACCAGAAAGAGATTGAGAGTTTCTTTTATGAAATTTTAGATGAAGTAGATGTTGAACATGAGTTTAGGGAAAATGATGCAGTAACATTTCAATTAGTACCTAATAAAGAAAGTGGTCTAGAGATATTTATCACTAAAGTAAATCCTGATGATATCACAGATCAAGATGGAGAAAAAGAAACTGAAAATGAGAATGAAACTGTAGAAGACACAGAGGATGTAAAAAAGGATATAGATGCCTCTAGTGATGAGTTGTTGAATTTAATTAAAAATAGTATCGAAAATTCACGGAATATTGCTGAAAATAGAGATTATAGTCGTAGATCTAAAATAGATGATGACGAGGTTATTCAGTATTTAAATGACGATACAAAAAAGAAATATGTGTTTGTAGTAGAATTTTCAACATTTGAAGATTTTGTTCAATTAGCGCATGTTTTAAGAATTGAAGGTGGAGTTTCTAACCTGTATTCTTACCAAGAAAAATACTATCTTGAATTGGTATTGTTTGATGATAACTATTCTGAAGAATCTGCAAAGGATTTAATTTCACTCTCTTTTGAATATGGAAAGAATTCTAAGATTTCTCCGGTTCTTTTAAAAGAAAGAGGAAAATTAGTGATGGGGCAGACAGCGTTAGAGTTAGCTCGGTATTATTTTAAATAAGTTAAATAAAATCCCTTTCTTGCGTATTTTCACGTAGGAGGGGATTTTTTGATATATGCTAAAGATGAAAAAAATAATATTGTAGAAGCAAATATGGCTAAAAAAGGAAGAAAATATTATTGTTCTGGTTGTCATGGGCAAGTGATATTGAGATGTGGAAAATTAAGAGTTAGTCATTTTGCGCATAAAAAGCATGCTTGTGATATCTTTTCCGAAGGTGAAACATCAGAACATTTAAGAGGAAAGAAATTATTAATGACATGGTTAAGAAAAGAAGGAAAGGATCCACAAATAGAAGCATATTTGACTTCATTACATCAAAGACCTGATATTTTGTGTAATAATAAAGCTTTTGAGTTTCAATGTTCGCCAATATCTGTAGAAAGAATGAGTGAAAGATCTAAAGGATATATAAGTGAAGGATATGATTTCTTTTGGTTTTTAGGTAAGAGGCATTTGATCAAAAAGAGATTAACACAACAAATAGCACAATTTATACGATGGCATAAAAATCTAGGATTCTACTTAATTTATATTAATGTAGAACAAAGAAATATGGAGGTTTATTACCATATTCAACAAGCTGACTTTTTACCAGTCCGTTTTTATAGAAAAAAAGTAAATAGCTGGAAGGAATTACAAGATTTCTTTAAGCAAAATAGAATAAAGAATTATAATTTATTGTCTATATCAGAGAGAAAACGACAAAAAAATTGTTTTTATAGAAATTGTTTGCAATCGACGAACAAATTTAAAGAGTTACAAGTAATATGTTATATCCATGGATATATACTACAAGAAATATACGAAGAAATTTCAAGCGAAAGATATACTTATCCAATCTACAAGGAATATATATTCACTAAAAAAATGTACGAAAAGTTGAATTTAAAAGATATAGAACTCTATTATCAATTACCATTCATCAATTTTAGTAACATTGATTAAATAAAAGGTAAGTTAAAAAATTTGAAAAAATATATATTTTCTTTTAATATTTATGTATGAGATGAATACATCAAATAAAAGAAAAGAAGTGAATTTTATGTCTGAAAAGAAAGCAAAAAGATTACTTCAGAGAAATGAAGTTCCAGAAGAATTAACGTGGGATTTAACAAAAGTATTTAAAAGTGATGAAGAGTTTGAAAAGGAGTACCAAGCTGTAAAAGATGAAGTACAGAACTTCAGAAAATTACAAGGTACAATGGATCAAGGTAGTCAAAGATTTTTACAAATCATTGAAAATTTCTTAAGTATTAATAGGAAATTTGAAAAAGTTTATGTATATGCAAGTATGAAAAATGATCAAGATACTACAAACGCTAAGTATCAAGGATATAATGAAATGGTTGATGCATTAGCTGCTGAATTTTCAGAATCTATATCCTGGTTCGAACCTGAGTTACTAGAATTAGATGAAGATAAATTAAAGCAATATTTTGTAGAAAAAAAAGAATTAAAACAGTATGAACATTTAATTGAGAGTATGTTGGTCATGAGAAAACATACGCTTGATAAAAAAAGTGAGTCTTTATTAGCTGGAGCTGGTGATATCTTTGGGACATCGCAAAATGTTTTTGGCATTTTAAACAACGCAGATCTAAAGTTTCCAATAGTAAAAGATGATAATGGTGATGATATTCAATTATCGCATGGTGTTTATGGAAAATTAATAGAATCTACAAATAGGAAAGTTAGAAAAGCTGCATTCAAGGGATTATACAGTGTTTATGACCAATTTAAGCATACAATGGCGACAACATTAATTGGAAATGTTAAGGTGCATAACTTTAAAGTAAACACACTATAGTGTGACATTACAGATAAAAAGGCCCTCAAAATCACATTTT
>OGFL01000242.1_pt1 | contig 60019 bp, 57 predicted proteins | sample 1570911 | NCBI WGS metagenome assembly OGFL01 (sample SAMEA2582050, study PRJEB24529) | metagenome | biome: Human gut stool | place: China | collected 2011 | reverse complement strand
GGCGATCGCCCATGTCATATACGGAGGTCGTCACGTTGCCTTCGGTGTCGGTGACTCTGACCAGACGGTCAATGCCGTCATACTCGAAAGTGGTGGTGATTTCTCCGTCAGGGCCGCTGAGCTGCTTGGTCATGACAGTCTTGCCGCTGCCGTTGGTATAGGTAGCCTGCTTGTTGCCCAAAGCATCGGTCACGGTAGTTACCAATGCTCGGCTTCCTGCATCCGTGGTATAGGCTGTCAGTGTCTTGGATTCGTCGGGAAGGGTCACTTCCGTGGCACGGTCGAGTACATCATACACCGTTACGGTCGGCGACACTCCGTCAAATGCCTTGTTGAAGTCCGTACGCTTGCCCAGCTCTTCCGTGACGGGATAGTAAGCCTTGGCTACACGTCCGAATGCGTCATAGACATTGCGTCCGCTGACAATCATTACGTTCTGAGCATCGGACACCGTGCCTTCGGATGCCGAAGTGACCACGCCGTCCTTCTTTACCTGCACGGGTCGGCCGAAGCCGTCCACGAAGGTGACGGTTTCCATGTCATCGTTTGGATGCTGGATGTCGTAGTGCTTCGTCACGGCGTATGCCGGGGCGGTGATGCCGTTTGCCGTAAATTCAGCCTTCGGGCTGTATTCGAATGCAATAATATAAGGTACACCCGTAGCCAGTTCGTTCGGGCCGCGTACTCCGGTGATGCGTCCGAGGTCGTCCACATCGGTCTCGTAGTAGAAGTTGTTCAGGTCGCGGCGTTCCTTGGCGATGCCGTAGCGGTAATCGAAATTGCCTGCCTCGCTTCGGTAGCCGAACGCATCTTCCACACGTTCCACATACATGTTCATTTCCGGCTCGTAGCGGTACTTGTACCACATGCGCTGTCCCTTGGCATTGGCCGGAAGTGTCTTCTGCAGGATGTTGCCGAAGCTGTCATAACGGTAGTCGGTGACGGCTTCGCCGTTTCCGAGCTGCTGCGTTATCTTGGTCAGGTGGTTCGGGTACTTCGTGTCATATACCGCCGATACCTGGTGGTAAACCTTTCCGTCTCCTCCGGTCACGGTCACATCGGTCGGCAGTCCGAGGATGTTCCTGTAGCTGTTGGAGGTATAGCGAATGGAGGTCTGGTAATCAAACTTGCCGTCTCCCTTGCTGCCGAGCTTGCCCTTGTTGCTGAACTTGTAGGATTTCAGTTCACCGTGGTGGCCGGTGAGGTAATACTCATTCCATGCCTCCGAGGTGATCATTCCCTGGGCGGCACCTTCGTATTGCAGGTTCGCCGTATAGCGGAGCGGTACGAAGGCTGAAGCGCGGTCGCTGCACAGTACAGGCTGTGCGGTAAAGGTGTACTCGTCACCCTTGGCGGTCAGGTAGTAGCTGTCATATTCGTTGCGTGTTTCGGTGTAAACCTTTCCGGCTGCGTCTTCCACGGAAGCGTTGACGAGGTTGCCCTGCGTGTAGTAGCCGGACACGTCATACTTCTGTACGGACTTGCGGTAGAGCGCATTTTCCTTTTCGGTATCCAGATTCTTGGTAATCACTTCGCCGAAGCCGAGGAACTCACGTTCGTGGCGGTCGCGCTTGCCGTCCTTATATTCAAAGGCGGTGGTCATGAGCGGACCGTCGTCATGGATGCCGTCATCCACCGTGAGGGAAGACATCACCCATTTGCCGCCGGGAAGCCCGTATGTGGGAACAGTATGTGCATAGTCCAGCGTAAACGTACCGCCGAGCGAGTTGGTGACTGCCTTCAGCATGTTCGTCCTGCCGATGGTGGAACGGGTCACTTTCAGCTCGCTTTCCTTTTCGGATTCCACAATGTCGAGATAGCCGTCACCGTCCACGTCCTGCAAGGCATACGTGGGGCGGCTGATGCTGTGGCCGGTGGAAAATCCCGGATTTGTTGATATTTTGATACTAACAATAGGAATGACAATAGAGACTGTGAAAGCAGCGTTAGCCGATTCAGAAGTAGAGGCTGACTCATTCAGCGAGCCTACACCCTTCCAACTTATCGGAGACAGGAAACCATTGCCGACATTGAATGCCACCATGATGCCTCCTGCGTCTTTCCATACCTTATCCAGCAGTCCGTCTGAATTGACATCCAGCAGGTTGTATTCCTCATCACTTTCAGAAGTAACCAAACCGAATCCGGCCTGGAAACTGCTGGATGCTTTGTCTATACCTTTGATATTAAATCCGTCACCATATCCGGCTCCGGCACTGTAAGAATGGCTCTTGCCACCTTGAATGCGATCAACATCCCATCCGACCGGTTCGGAGAAAGTATATCCGAGATTCAGACGGACATTCTTGCCGGCCAGAATCTTATCAGGCAGACCGTCGCCATTGACATCAGCAAACGATTCAACCGCATTATCCGTATTGACTGGAGCACTTCCGGAAATGGAAACATTGCTCAGAGCCTGGGAAAGAGACATTTTTTTGCTCTCCTTGTCGGGATTGGCATTCGCATTGTTTTTGGCATTCTTGATGGCCTTGATATTGTCGCTCAGATTGACAATATTGGAAACGGAAGCTACCGGTGAACCGCCATACCCCCAGGCTTTCGAGGAGTTCTCTGAATGGGTATTGCCAATTCCATTGTATTTTTCTCCGCTGAGACCTCCTTGGGTATTGGTGTATTGCACACTTCCACCGGCTACAATATCCGGATAACCGTCACCGTTCATATCCATCATTGCCACCTGATTCTCCGCACTACCGCTTGCATCGTTAAAGGTAATTCCCAAAGCCCCGCTTTGGCTCACCTTGCTCTTGCTCTTGGAAACCAACGTAACGGCTGCTGCACCGGTTCCTTGCAGGCAATCACCCTCCAGACCAGCCACATCCACCTGATTATCCAACGGATTGGTAATGACCACATCCTGTTCTGCCAGTCGGGCCGTACCGGCTTCAGCAGCTGTCAGGTAGATTTCCTGACGCTGTCCAATCCAGCGGTCGGGAGACATCTGGTCTGTGCCTATCGGTGTGAAAGGCAGGGTCAACGGGTCAATCTTGGCATTTTCGTTCTCTGGGAGTTTGAGCAGAGCCTCGTCAATGGGCTTGCCATAGCGTCCCTCGGAAGCATTGTAAACGAAGCCGCCCCAGCCACGGTACAGCATACCGAAACCGCTGTTGAAACCTTCAGCATAGAATCCGGCGTTCACGCTGTCCTTCGGCAGACCAAGCGTATCGGCCTGCAACAGCACACGTGCAACGGTAAGGGCATCCTCCGACAAGGTACCGGGATAATGATACTCGAACCAGACCTTTTCGGTGCCGGGATTTTCCAGTTTCAGCACATCTGCCTTCAAAGTGCCTTCTGTTATGGTGAAAGTCTTTTTCGCCAGCAGCTTGTCCGCTGTCTTTACCGTCAAGGTCACGTCACCGTTGAATCCTTTTGCCACTGTAATACGGGGCTTGACAATTACCGCCGTATCCGTTGCAGCGAACGTATAGGAATGACTTTCCTTCACGGCATGGGTAAACATCCTGTAATGTGCCGGAATCGCAAGCGTCTGGTCAACGGAGGATGAATCCTTGTAGGTCACAGATGGTATCCAGCGGATCTGCTCCCAGTTCACATTGGAGGATGATGCAATCTCAAACCCTATGTTCGGGAACTTCTCGGCATTGGCGATACTGGCCGATACCTCCACGGCATCCGCCTTCTCTGCTGCGGGATAGGTCTTTGTGAAGAGCACTTGCTCCGTATAATTCGGATTATCGTTGCCGTTATCGTCCTTTTTGTTGTTTGAACCGATAATTCGCAGTACGACATCATCCGTAGTGACGGGTTTGCTGAACTTTCCTGATACGGAGAACGGGACACCTTCCACATTGGCAACGGTATTCACGTCATATACCGCACCTTCCGCAGGTTTGTAAACCGTCGTGGAATAGCCTCCCGGCAAGGTCTCAGCCGTACCGGCATAGGTGATGACAGGCGACCAGGCAACCTTGTCAAAAGCACCATTGCTCTGTTCTTTCGCACCGGACTGCACGCGGAAATAGATGCGTTCGTCTTTCTTTATCTCAAATGCGTCCACAGAAGCCGGGTATGCTGAAGCATCTCCTTTGGCAATATCCTTATGCCATTTTTCGGCATTACCTTTCTGGATAGATACACGCACACCGTCTGCCTTGTCATATTCTTCCTTGTCGTAGTCACCTTCGGGTGCAATCAGGCTGACCGTCCCGGAAATGCTGACCATACCGTCCCGGGGAGCCTGCCATACGCGCACGATGTCTTCCATGGGAGAAGATTTAACGGCTTCCTTTTGTTCGTCAAGGTCGATGGTAATCACCGAAGCGTCAATCTTTCCGCTATAGATGATGGGGCTCGGAGTGTCAGCACTGCTTAACGTGAATGTCGGTACCGCATTACCGTTGCTGTCAAACTCAAGGTGGTTGAAATAAACCTTGCCATTGGAAACGAGGTCAACCAGTCCGTCTCCGTTTATATCACTGAAATATTCGGTAGTCTTGGTTTTGGTCTTGGATGCATCAATACCCCTCATGGCGGTCAAGTCCATGAATCCCACAGTTACCTTACCGCCTCCGGAATTGGTAGAACTCTTTACCGTTGAGAAACCGGAAATTCCAGAAACCTTAATAGCCTCGCCATAAGTGATTGTATTATCGACCTTTAGTTGCGGACGATAATAGACTGTACTTCCTTTTCTGAACACTTTGTCAGGAAGTCCGTCACCATTCAAATCGACCAATGTGGATAAGCCTTTGCTCTTGTCCGACGAATAATTGTAGGAACCGCCGGCTGTATTGCCTTTCCAGACACTGCCGTCATAGATACCCACACCGGCATAGAAAGAACCGCTGGTGGAAGAACTTACCGTACCTCCCAATGCGGTCGGTTTGTCGCTGAACCGTTTGGTGACGGATTGCAGGGGATTGACAAATCCGGCATCCAGTCCGTCATTGTGCATGTTCCACGTTTCCTGACTGTCCTTGAAGGGGACATATCCCTTGTCGGACTGCACGTCGTCGTAGTAGCTGAACTTTTGGAAAGACACCTCCTGCCCGTTAGAGTCCAGGTGGCGCACACCGGCGAGCAGTTCACGGTTGAACGCACCGTTCCGGTACTCAAAAGCATAGCTTCTGAGCACGTTTCCCCGGAAGTTCACCGTCACTTTCTCCAGCAGGCGGTTGGAAGAGGTCAGGTAGCCGTAACGGGCGTTGTTGGTCTTCACCTGCCGGGTCTTGCCGCCTTCAAACGTCACGACCGTATGGGGCTCCTGTCCGGCATTTCCGGCACGCACCTCTTTCAGGTAGAGCGCCCTGGCTTTCAAGCCGCCACGGACATCTTCATCGGCTGTCTCATACACATATTCCATGAAGTCGCCGTGCGTTTCCTCCACCCGGCGCAGTTTCCACTCGGAAATCACCTCACGGGTATTGCCGGAAACATCCGTGAATGTGCCTTTCAGAACGGCACCTTCACCGCCATAGGTGTATTTCACACCCTGCTTGTCGGTGACTTCCCAGTAATAGTCTGCCGGACTGCTGCCCTTGCGGATGATACGGCTGAAGTCTCCTCCCTGACGGGTATAGAACTGCCGGTCTGCCTTGCGGGGCATCTTGTCTCCACGGTGGGCCACACCCATCTGTCCCTTGTCGTCCATGGTCGAGAGCATGGAGCCGGAGAGCAGGTAGGTTTCCGTCTCGCTGGCCATGTCATAGCGCGGCACGCCCCATCGGGTGTCCAATGAGATGGAAGGAACTGAAAGGCTCCATCCTTCACCGAGCCAGCCGCTGCCGCCCTCGCTGCTGTACTGGATGCCGAGTGAGGGGGCCATGCCGTTTCGGGCAGGCGGCATTTCAAAGGCATACTGCAGGCTGGCTGTTCCGCGGTTGTTGGCCTGCGGCGGAGCAATCAGGTTGATTTTGGCCGTTGGGTCGGCGGCCTTGATGTCGTTCATCATGGTCGGTGCAAATCCTTCGGTCTCCGGCGATTCGGGTGCCTGGATTACACCGTTAATCATATCCGTGAAGTGGGTGGTTCGTGACACCACGCAGGCTTCCTGCTTGTCGACCTTCACTCTTTCCAGCGCCACCCAGTGTTTGGTGTCGTTGTCAAAATAATAGGTACGGATGTCGTCTTCGGTGTAGCCGCTCGGAATGCGGGTGCGGTCGTACTTCAACCGGACGGTGGCTCCCTTTTCCGTGAAGTGTGTGCCGTGCGGCAGGAAACGTACGCCTTCTTCCTCGGCCGTGACATTGGTCATGCCGAAATCCAGTGCCGGCAGGTCCATTTCACGCAGGGGACGCATGGTCAGCTTTCTGGCTGCCAGCATGACGCCATGATCTACCAGCAGCGCACCGTTGGCATTTTTCAGGCTGTCTGCCTTGTCTTGGGCAAAATGCTTCCCTTCCATCCGGGCAGCCGGAGTCTGAAAAGCGCGTTCATAATCTGCCTTGCCTTTCTTCAGTGTCGGGAAGGAAGCGGTCATGGCCTTGCCGGAGGCGGTAGTGGCACTGAGCGTGAGGCTGCTGCCCGATACGGGAACGATGCCTTCGAACTCGCCGTCCTGCAATGTAAGTACGGTATGTCCTGCCTTGACCGTCCGAACCCCGTTACGGACGAAGCCGTGCACATAGGCCAGGTCGCCATAGACTACCGGAGTTTGTGACAGCGTAAGTGCCTGCCCGGGTCCCGATGCCGTTTCGACATGCAGGTTGCGTACCGAATAGCTCCTGCCTTCGGGAGCCGTGAAAAGTATGCGGTTGACACCTGCATGCAGCCAGGCCGGGTGAATCTCCTCGCGGATATGGGTCCAGCCGTCGGATGCCGTGGCCATATAACCGCCGGTAGCAGGTCGGTCGTTGATGCTCTTGGCTACGGCTCCGGAGTGATCCGCACCCTGCAGCTCGTAACACAGCCAGACGCGGGCGTCCGACGGAATTGTCCGGGAGAGGTTGATTTCAAAGATGTTGTCCTCGGGGTTGTCGGCAGTCTTCCCTTCGGGAATACCGACCGAACCGTAGCGGAGGGTGGCATAGGCGGTTGTCGTGCCTGCTGCCTGTATCGGAGTGGAAGAAGTGCGGTGGGCAGTTGCCGCCTTTGCAGGACGGCTGCCGTCTTCTTTCTTCCTGCCGCTGTCTTCGGATTTTTCTTGCCGGATTTCCGATGCCGTTTCCACCTGGAGCTGCGCATTCGGAGACTGGCCGGACAGATAATGCGAACCGGCAATGCCGGCTGCCGCCAGCGTCACGGCTGATGCGGCGATGATAATTGTCCGTTTCATGATATTTCGGTTTTAGTTGAACTATTTGGCTATAATCTTCCGGGTTTTTTCCCAATCCGGACCGATGGCCTTGACTACATAGACTCCTGGGGCGGGTGCCTCGAAGCGCGAACGTTTGGTTGTTTCACCTTCCATGAACTGCTCGTGAACCAGTTTGCCGGAAGCGTCGAATACCATCAGCGTGACATCCCCGGGCTGGTCCTGCTCCAGCACGACATCAAAGATGCCGGTCGTGCCGTCAGGCTTTACCTGGAACGAATCGTCCTTGTTACCGTTTCCTTGGCTGTTTCCTTCACCGTTTTCGGGCCGGTCTGACCAGCCGATGAGGGAACCTTCCTTCTTTTCTGTTCCATTGGGGAGTGTCGGGTCGCACTCACTGCCTACATGTACCGTGAAGAGGGCTGTGTTTGTCTTGGGATTCTCAACCTGTACATTGCCCGAATGGGTGAAATCGGGAATTGGCTCTCCGTTTACGGTCAGTCCGGTAATATGTGTTTCACCGGTTCCGAACTTGATGCACAGACGCCATGCCCGGATGTTCCATTGGGTAAAGCGGCGGATGACCTTGCCGTTGAGCTTGTACGATACGGTAATGCCTTCCAGTCCCAGCGTGAGGACGTCTCCTTCCTTGATGCGGATAAACTGGGTAAGACTCGTGTGTCCGTCGATAATCATATATGCCTTGTCACCTCTGACGTCAAAGCCGAACTGCGTGATGTCGTCGGATATTCTCGGTTCCACACCGAGACGGTAGTTGGAGTTGGTTCCTGTCACCGTCCAGGAAACTTCTCCGGATGCAAAGATCCGCTTGTCGTGTACGTAGGTGGTGTATAGCGGTCCGCCTGTTCCGTAGATGTCGTTACCGCCACCCTGGGTGACTTTCAGCGTATAGGTGCCGGGAGCCAGTCCGTCAATGCGGTGAGCCTCTCCGGTGAACTTGCCGCTTGCAATGATTTCATCCTTGGGTACACCGGCTACCGTATCGGCTGAGAGCACATAGTCATAGACGGGAGTGCCGATGTGGATGTCAATGTCGATGCTGCCGTCATTGCGGGGCTTGCCGTCCTCACAAGTAGACGGGGTCGGGACGGCATCTGCCGCCAGTCCGTCATAATAGGCAAAGGTGAATACATCGCTGCCGCTGCCGTCCAGGTCCCAGAACAGGTTGTGGAATACGGTCTTTCCGCGCATGAGGTCCGGCCGGGAGCATTTCACGGCTATCATGTCTTCCGTATCGAACCTGCCTTCCCCGCTGGGGTCGATGAGCAGCAGGGTACGGTTGCGGCAATACTGTGAGAACTCGTCATCCGGGGTAAGCGCATGGCTAAGTTCTGCCATGTTTCCCGTGTCACCGATGCCGCCGGTACGTACAGCTGCTATGCGCAACGGCTCTTCGGAGGTGACGGTCCGGATAAGACCTGACATTGAACCGGAGGCTTCGGGCAGGGAAATGGTACGCGTCTGGCTGCCGATACCGTCAATGCGGAGGTAGACCTGCCCGTCTTCCCTCCGGATGGAAACGGCACTGCCGCTGACTCCGGTGGCCACAGCAGTAGTGCCGGCCTGTCCGCCGGAGATGGCATAGACGTTTCCTTCCCTGTCGAAGCGGTAGCCGTATTCACAGGTGTTGCCGCCGGATCCGGTAAAGCCCGCGTCGAAAGTGGGATGGCTGAGCGGGCAATAGAAGGAGATGGCTCCTTCACGGCCGGGCAATGCCGGTGTGACGGCAAAGGCTTCGGTCGCACTTGAGTCCTGCTCGATGGTGTCCAGAAAGCCTTTCCGGGTAACGGTCATGCCCGTGCCGTTCCAGCGTACCGAGGTGCTGTCTGCCGATGCCGGTACATTGCTGCGTACCGTCCATGTGCGGTGCATGATGTGCCACAGGGTATCTGCCGGTGAGGTGTAGGTGGTCAGCGGACCGTTGTCGTCACCCCAGAAGATGTACCCTTTGTCAGGCAAGGGATTACCGTATTCACGCCCCATGACGAGCAGGCGGCTGGCGGACGACTCCGCATAGGAATTGCCGTCGTGGAAAGTATCGTTTGCTTTCATGGTGGCATAGACGGGTCCTTCCTCGTAGGAAGTGGTGGAGAGGGGCTGGTGGAGAGCGGAAGCGGCATCCAAGCCGATGGCTGTCACCCGGTGGTGATAACCCAAGTTCTCGTCCTTGTCCCATATCAGGTTGCCTTCACTGTCCAGATAGGAGTTGTTCAGGGTGATTCCATACTTGACGGCCAGATAGCTTTCCACTTTCCTGCGTTCTGCCGGGGTAAGGTAACGGCCGTAGATGATGACTTCGGGGGAATAGCCGTCAAAACGGTTGTTCCCGAATGCCGTTGCATCATAACCGGTGCTGAACTGCGGATTGGATGCGGAATAAGTACCGCCGACAAACAGATTCGATACGGAGTTTTCTCCCCAAAGGCCCGTTCCGGGACGGTTGCTCTTCAGATAGGTGAGCACGCGGACGGAGGACTCCCGGAAGTCTGTAGCGGACTGTCTGTCAGAGGAGGAGAACAAGAGGTCTTCTCCCGTGTCCTTTCCGTAGTCCAGCGGCTCCGTGCCGTTGGCACGTACGGCCTTGTCCTTTGAAAGGATGGATCCGCCGCCTTTCCTCCCGTCAAGGGAATAGAGCAGCATATCCTTGTCGTGACTCTCGGGAGGCAGGGCAAAGACACTGAAGACAGTAGCCTGTGAAAAGTTGGAGAACTTGAAGGAAGCTGTTTTTCCGTAGCTTCCTCCTGAAAGGTACAGTGCCGGATGAAAATTGAATGCCGGCGCGAAGGAGCGGGTCTGGGTGTATTCGCTTCCCGGTTTTCCGCTGCGGTCAAGAGAACGCAATTTTACGGAATCCCCTGCGAGATCCATCCAGCGGTATGCGCCTTGAAGGTCTGCCGTCACGGGCAATGTCTGGAACCACAACTCTGTTCCTTTGACACCGCCGGGGGACTGTGCACCCGCTGTCACAACTCCTGCACCGAATAGAAGTAGCATTAGTTGCTTCATCGCTTGTGTGATTAAGGTTAATGATGGGAAAGGTTACCGGCCTTTCCAATGGATTGTGTCCGCTGAAGAAGTAAGGTAGGTGCGGACGGAGCTATAAAAGAGAGAATATGGTCCGGAATCCGTTATCCGGTTGAAGACATCATTCCGATGCCGACAATGGGAGGTATAGCTCCAGTGGCAAATATAAGGCTTTCTTTTTGTTGCTGTAAACAAAAAGAAAAATAAATTTCACTTTTAACACTGGAACCGCATAATAAATCATATATACGTACCATTATGCAATTTATACAGGCTGTATTTTGACTTCGTGATGATATATATCCGGAATTCTATTATCAAAGATAATAACAGGACGATTATTCCGGAACGGCAAAAAGCCGGTGTGTTGGAAAATAGTTCGGATAAATAATTGGATACACAATAAAACTGTGTATCTTTGCGTAAACAAGAAAAAAAGTTTATGAATAGAATTAAGGAATTTCTGGCGGTTAAAGGTATGAGCCAGACAGATTTGGCGCATCGGTTGGGCAAGAGCTTCAATACGGTCAATCTGTATGCAGCCAACAAGGTGCAACCGCCGCTTCCTGTTTTATACCAAATAGCAGATATCCTGAAAGTGGATGTGAGAGATCTGTTGATACCCAATAAAATGTAACCATGCAATCATGAATATGGACGATACAAAAGATACAATCATAAATGGCATAGATTATTCAGAGAAAATAGCCGAAGCTATACGTTTTTTCTGGAACAGGAAACAGAAGCAGCTGTCTGAAAGTGGAGATACCTCCAACCGGGGTGCCGTGGTCGGAGGCAAGCAGATGGACGGTTTTGTAGAACTGTTGAAGGAAGTTGCCTGCAATGCCGGTATTCCTGCTGAATTTATCATTACGGACAAGAATTATTTGCCGGGCTTTTTCCGCTCATCGAAAGATTGGGACATGCTTGTGGTTTCTCCTTCGGGAAAACTCGTTGCCGCTGTAGAGCTAAAATCACAAGTCGGCTCGTATGGTAATAATTTCAACAACCGGACGGAAGAGGCTTTAGGTTCGGCCGTGGATCTTTGGACCGCCTTTCGCGAAGGACAATTTCCCGGACAACCGGCACCATGGGTCGGGTGGCTGATGGTTGTCGGACGTGACAGAAATTCAGAGCGTCCCGTCCGTAACTATGAACCCTTCTTCCCCGTGAGGCCTGAATTCAGCGGAGCCAGTTATTTGGACAGATACCGTATCTTGTGCCAAAAGCTGATACTGGAGCGTCATTACACAGCGACGGCTCTTGTTTGGACCGGCGATAAAGACACCTACGGAGCGATGTCCGAGGACATTTCATTGATGCGTTTCCTGCAATCTTTCTACTGTTTTCTTTCGGGTGTTTCTTATGAATTCAAATAACACAGCTTCTTTATATGGTATGCGTAGCAGCGGCGGTCATCATGGGGATGTATTCACATCTCCACGGGTGGTCTGTTACATGCTTGATCAGGTCGGCTACGACAGCCATGCTGACTTGCGCAATATCCGGATTCTTGAACCTTCTTGCGGAGAGGGCGAATTTGTACTCGAAATAGCCCGTAGGCTTTTATGTTCGGCTGCTTATCATCACTTTGATGCCAATGAGGCATTCCAGAGAAATGTCCGTGCTTACGATATCGACGGAACGAAGATTGAACGTTGCCGCCGGCGTCTTACAGACATAGGCATTTATCCTTCTCCGGATAATCTGCAGGCAGCCGATTTCCTGACATGCAGGATTGGTGTTACGGATGCGGTGGTGGGCAATCCTCCATACGTCCGTTATGAGCATATTCCACAAAACATGCGTGACTATTGCCGGAACAATTTCTCCACATTTCATTACCGATGCGATTTGTATGTACCGTTCTTTGAAAAGACCTTATCCTTGCTTTCAAAAGGCGGCCGCCATTGTTTTATCTGCTCGAACAGATGGCTTAAAAATGAATATGGGAAGAAATTGCGAAAACTGATAGCCCAAAAGTATGCGGTCAAAATGATTGTCGGTCTTGAACAGGCTGACGCTTTTCAGGAAGAGGTGCTTGCATACCCTTCCATTACCGTTATTGGAGCCGGCAAGCCCTCTGCATATTTTGATTACGCTGAAGTCCGACAGGTAGAAGAGTTGGCAGGTATGCATATCTCCAAACGCATCAGCCCCACAGGCGAAGATTGGACAAGAAGCTTTTCTTCGGTTGCTGCTGACCATGCGCTCAAGACCATCGAACAGCTGGGTTTCAAGATTGGAATAGGAGCGGCAACGGGTGCAGATGCCATATTTGTGTCAAGTGATTTGCCGAATCGGGTTGAATCGGAACTGATATTGCCAAGCATCAAGGCAAGAGATCTTCGTGGCAATCAATTTAACTGGCACGGGGATTACCTGCTGAATCCTTATAATTCAGATGGCTCGCTGATCGATTTAGCCGACTATCCTCTTGCCGGTGCCTATTTTGAGCAGCATCGGGAACGGCTTACAGCCCGGCATGTTGCACGCAAATCGCCTGCCAAATGGTACAAAACGATTGACCGCATCAGCCCCAGCCTCCAGAAACAGCCCAAAATACTCTTGCCGGACATGTCTGGCAATACATTTGTCTTTGTGGATGACGGTTCGTATTATCCCTTGCACAGCATTTACTATATTACCGGACAATCCTCCGTTCAGTTGCGTCTTTTAGCCGCATTCCTGATGTCTGATTTTGTGCGTGACCAGCTTTCTGCTGTTACCAATGCAATGAACGGAGGATTTTCACGCTGGCAAAGCCAACATTTGCGTAAACTCCGTATACCGGATATCAATGCTATCTCTGCAACTGATACTCAACAAATACTGTCATTTTACGAATGTAAGGAGATTTCTTCCATCAATCATATTATCAATCGGCTGTATGGGGCATAAATTCTTTGGTGAATGGCTGCTTGGGGTTTCATAAAGTATTTTTGTGGAATTGCCGTCTTTCCGGTTAAATGCCTAGCTTTTGAGTCCGGTATGGATTGTAGATTCTGAACAGCGAAGAATACAATGACTGTGCCATCCGGACTTATTCAGGGTAAGGCGGCAAAGTATGCGGCCTATGTTTTTCCATGGATTTTTGCCTTATCAAACAATCTTGTCAAACAACCTTTTATACATGACTGAAAATAAATCACGGCGTCCCCGACGCAGCAGCCATGAGCTGCGGAATGACATTTTAAATGCTGCAACAGAAATCATTGGAGAGGATGGTTTCGCCAAGTCTTCGCTTATGCGTATTGCCAATCTTGCCAACGTGGAATCCACGGTCTTTCACCGACATTTCGGTAACTGGGAGGAGTTTATGGATTGTTTTACAAGAAAGTATGATTACTGGTTTAGCGATGTTGTCGACTCTGTCGAAAAGAATCAATGTGTTGAAAAGGAATTCAGCTCCACTTTGCACCGGCTTTTTGATGAACTGAATGAAGATGTCATCATGCAGAAACTTTTAAAATGGGAAATTCATGATGCTAATGTCATTACAAAGCGTACAGCCCAGATGAGGGAGTTCAATACAATGCCTTTGATCCGACATTATCAACGCGCTTTGGGTGAAACCGACATCCGTATTGGAGCCGTCCTGGCCTTGTTGATGGGAGGCATCTATTACCTGGTCCTTCACAAGGAATGTTCTCCCCTGGCAGGAATAGATGTCAATGACGAGAGTGGCCGGCAGGAGATTCATAATGCCATCGATTGGTTTAGCAAAATGCTTTTTTCCCGGCCAAATGAACAAGATATGAAGCGGAACATTGCCGATATATTAAGATCAAACGGTGTATCGGAAGACATAATTGAAGATTGTTGCAGCTTATCATAGCTTCTATCTGATTTCAAAGTCCGTCACTATTCTTCCAAAAACGAATGTTCCAAATGGATATTACGGCATTCGTTTTCCCATTCTTTGTTTTTCTTCTTTCGCTTTCAGGCGAAACGACTTTGGAGTGGAGCCTGTCCTGAGGCCTTCAGGCGAGTGGCAAGTTGTTCTGGGACGCCCGAATATATGTTACAACGTTAATCAAACTTTGATTAACGTTGTAACATATATTTTCGCTAAATAAATCAAACAAATAACTGCCATTGTACAGATACAATGGACCTTTTCTTATTTGAATAAAATTCTGTATAGTCCGTCTAATGACATATTTTTTTTGTATTGCTGTTTCGGCATTTCTACTTCTAATTTCTGTAAGTGGTCAACTCCAGATTTACCGCTATACTTGTTTCGTTTCCCTTTGTCTGTCCGGGCAGCTTTCAAATACAGATGGGCAAACTCGATATGGCCTTTCATGTTGGCCGTGAGGCTGGCAAAGTTATTAAACTCACAGCCTACTACAATGCCGGAGAACACGGAAATAATCCGGGTGATGATTCTCCATTCCTTGTACAACAAGATATACAGTTCTTCTTTCTCCATCGGACTCTTGTCACATAGCTGAATCCGATAACAGCATAGCAGAAACGAATAACGTACATAGGCATTCTTGTATCGGGGAATTGGATTCTGTCTGATACATTCATATAGTTCCTGTAATTGTTTACAGACGGGTTGAATCAAATCGGAAATCACCACATGTCCCGAGAGTTGCAGCTGCAGAACAATGTAGCAAAACGACTTTTGCAGGCCATCACCTTCCTGAAAGTTCCTCGAAGCATAATCCAGCAAGTCTGTGACATCCGCCGGCCTGAACATATAGTTCAAGTGTGAACGGATGAGAGGATGGGAGAAGATGTGGTTATAGCTGGCTCCTAAAAAACAGGTTGTGTAATCATCGCTGAAAGCCACCTTTCTCAGATGAAGCAATGTGCCCCATATCATTCTTTTTTGAGTTTCTTCATTTGCACAAGCCATTGAAGACAGAAAGTTGTCCACAGCCCAGGTTCCGGCCTGTGAACTTTCTTCCAGCCTGTTTTCATAAAAAGAGGCATTGTATATCGCAATGCCCTTTGACTGTATAAATTCTGATGCCATATCGCATAAACGTATTAGAACTTAAAGATATAGAGTATTCATGAGATTACATCATCCATTTACATTTTTAACGGCTCATATTATGGTTTTTATTGCTTCTCCATCGTCAGTTCAGGATTGGTCATAGTTGACTTACTACTTTCATCACTTCACGCACATACCTTGGGTCTTCCGCATAGCCAATCTTATGCAACCATAACAAATAATTACCGCCAGTGTATTTGTATTGGACCTTGGTATAGTAAGCACGCACACTTTCCGTCCAATGGTTGAACTCGTAATACTTCCCAGTTTTGGGATTCGTTAGTCCGAACAGATTGTGCCGATTCCGGCAAAGCGGTGAGCGGAACCACCCTGTTTCCAGTATGGCTTGTGCCAACACTATCTTTGGATGCCGGATGCCATTGCGGATGATTTCCTGATAGAGATTAGGAATGGTGAGTGCAGGAAGTACTTTTCGCTCAGAAACCTCAGTTCTTTCGATTCCCTTATCAGACGCTTTTTCGTGGGACGCCCTTGCGTAAACTTTTCGGGCATATAGCTCCGAAAGTGGTTTCACAGGCACATCTGGGGCAAGTGAGTCCTTTTCTGCCTTTTTGCAAGACTCATAAGCGACTAAACCCCTCTGCAGGGTATCAGGAGCCACTTTTTGTTGCTTTTCAGGTAGGATTTCCTTCTCTTTTGTAATTGTATAGAACTGTGCCGATGCTGAAGCGGAACCAAGAATCAACAGCACGGCGGTCAGAATGATGTTGTGCATTTCTTTTCAATGATAGGGTTGACAATACTTTTGCGGGTGTTCAAGGCGGTTCCGACCGCAAATATATCGTTTTACTTAAACAATACGAAAATGCACAACATCAATCATTCTGAAAGGCTGCCCTACGAGAAATTGGCGGCATTGGGCATTGACCGGGAAAAGGCCGACAGCCTCCCTCAGGAAGTGAAGGAGAAACTGGCATCCGGAGAGGTCACCCCGCTCATGCAGGTATCCATCAGTGCCCGGAACGGAGACCTTATCACACTTCCTCTCAAACTACAGCTGACCACCGACCAGCAAGGTAATCCGGCGCTCATGGCTTATCCCGTCCGTGCCGTACTGGAAAAGGAACGCAACCAAGTGTTGCGATTGTCTGACCAAGAAGCGGAGCGGTTGGGTAAAGGTGAAGTCATCCAGAAAGCCGTGGAAGTAAACGGAGAAAAGACCCAGCAGTATTTGCAACTCGATCCCGAAACCAAATCCGTTATCCATCGCCGTGTGACGGACGTTCAACTCGAACAGAAACTCAAGGATATGGAGAAAGTCAACGACATCGAACTGGGCATGCAACAGAAGCAGCAGGTACGCGAGGGAAAACCCATTGAGCTGAATGTAGGTGGCGAGAAAGTGTCGGTCGGTGTGGACTTGAAAGAGCCCCAGGGCTTCAAGGTCATTCAGGGCGACATGAAAGAGTGGGAACGACAGCAGAAGCTCCGCTATGACGAGCAGCATCCCGAGTTTCTGGGACTGGTGATGACGGACAAGAACCGCTGGGAATACCAGCAGGTGGTGGACAAGCAGTCACAGGAAAGAGCCTTGAAACTTCGTGCGCCGAAAGCTGAACAATCCAAAGGTCTCAAACTCTAAATCCTTTTCCCTATGGTCAAGAAGAATGTAGAGAAGGATGTCGGCTTCGTCCGGCAGTTCAACGAATTGAAGAAGCAACATCCCGATGCGATGTTGCTCTTCCGTAACGGAAACTTCTACGAAATGTATAAGGAAGATGCACTCAAGGCATCGGTAATACTGGCGCTGAAGGTATCAGACAAAATCCTTCCGTTGGAGAAAGACCCCATCAAACTCCTGACCTTTCCCCGTCATGAACTGGACAAGCATCTGCCCAAGCTGATTCGCTCCGGTCAACGGGTCGCCATCTGCGAGGCGATAGACCGGCCGGAACTGATGAAGAAGCCTAGGGAAAAGACCGGGGAAGATTTGAAAGAAACGAATACCTCCAACAAGAATACTATGGCGAAAAAGAAGAAAGAACAGGCTGTGCAGGAAGAGCCAACCAAGACAGTCAAGACGGCTGCAGAGGAGAAACCTGCCAAGGAAAAGAAGACGGAAGCCAAAGCCGAAGTCAAGAGTGAACAACAGGTCGAGCAGAAAGCGGAAGCCAAGCAGGAACGCAAGCCACGCGAACCGCAGATGATTACTGCCAACGGTGAGAAAGTCAGCCACGGACATGCGTTCCAGAGTACTACGAATCCGGCGGACTGGTACTTCACCGCCAAGATGGACGGCGTGCAGCTGAAGCCGCAGAAGATGGATGCTGCAGACCTTGCTGCTTATCAGAAGAAGGAAATGACGGTTCCGCAACTGATGGAAAAGTATTATCCCACCAAGCTCATGCCGAAGGTATCGGAAGAAGCGTTCCAAATGCCGAAGCAGTTGTCCGGTCCGGATGGAGCCATTACCATCGACAAGTTCAATGTCTATAAGGAAAAGGACGAGCAGCGACCGGATTACGGAAAGTATAAGTTCTATGTGCAGATGGGTGACACCAAGATGTCGGCAGTGGCTTCGCGTGAGGACCTGAATGCCTACTTCGACCGCGTGGTCAGTCCTACACAACTTGTGGAGAAGAACTTCGGGGAACGACTGCATTTGCAGTCAGCCTACGAGAAGTACCAGCTTCCCGAAGGAGTGGACCCCAAAGGTGTCCGTGTGGCCAAGGACCACTCCGACAACAAATGGAAGGTGTCGATGGACCTGGGCGATAAGGGCAAGACCAGCAAGCATGAACTTTCCTTCGATGACGGCTACTCGCTCTTCAAGGCAAAGACTGCCACCCGGGAACAGATAGCAGCCAAGTACCTCAATACGGAAATCACGGGGATGCTTTCAGCCGTAACCAACAAACTGGAGAAGTCGGCTTCCATGAAAATGTAACACAATCAAAAGAAACAAACGAATATTCAAGAAACAATAAAAGACGAAAAGATATGACAGCTAAAAAGACACACGAGGAGTTGGTGGAACTCCTTCAGGCAGGTAAAATCGGTTTCCTCCGCTTTGTGATGGATGGTGATAATGCAGAGGACTATCTGGAGTGGTGCCAGACCCACGGCACGGATCCTTCGGATGAATCCGCAGAGTTTTATGTCGAACAGACGGACATCGACCAGATGGACCGTCAGGTAATGGATGACGAAAGCTATGGCGTATGGAACTAACACATCCGGCAATGCCGGGCAGGTAGCCATCGACCGCTTTGCCGAAATGATGATAGCCCGCATGGAGCAGATGAAGGCTTCCGACTGGAAGAAAGGCTGGATTGGCGGTGCATCCGGATTTGCAGGTCTCCCGCAGAACGTGGGAGGCCGCAACTACTCGGGTTCCAACTCCTTCTTTCTCCAGCTGCAGACTGCAGCCCAGGGCTACCAGTTACCGGTGTACCTCACCTTCAAGCAGGCGCACAACCTGAAAGCCCATGTACTGAAAGGTGAAAAAGCCTTCCCCGTGGTCTATTGGGACGTGCTGGTCAAGGACAAGAACGGCCATAAGGTCAGTTCGGATGAGTATAAGGCCATGAGCAAGGAGGAGAAGAAAGGCATGGATGTCATTCCCTTCTTCAAGGCTTTTCCCGTGTACAACATCGACCAGACCAACCTGGCAGAGGTGCAGCCCGAACGGGTGCAGAAACTCATGGAGAAGTTCAAGGTGCCCGAGCTTCGGGATAAGGAAGGTATGTATGTCCATGCTGCTCTCGATCGGATGATCGAGACGCAAGGCTGGCTCTGCCCCATACAGGCGGACAAACGGGTGGACGGAGCTTTTTATTCACCAGCTAAAGACATCGTGGTGCTGCCCATGAAGGAGCAGTTCAACATCGGCAATACCCCCGAGGAAGTCTATCGGGGCGGCATGGAGTTCTATTCCACCATGCTGCATGAGATGTCGCACTCCACCATGACCCCTGAACGGCTCAACCGCGAGATGGGCGGACGCTTCGGAGACCCGAAATACGCCAAGGAGGAACTGGTAGCTGAACTGACGGCTGCCATGATCTGCCATTCGATGGGATTTGACATGAAGGTGACGGACAACTCCGCAGCCTATCTGGATTCCTGGATTGGGGTGCTGAAGCAGGAACCGAAGTTCATCGTTTCCGTCATGGCGGACGTAAACAAGGCTTCGGACCTCATTCTGGACCAAGTGGACAAGCAGCGGCTGGCACTGAACGAGCAGCCCTACCTGACGAAGAACGACCCGTTTGCCCCGTTGGGCGAAGGCGAAGAGGTGCCGTTCAAGAATGCGGCCATTGTGAAGACACGCAACGGGGATTATGCCATCCGTGCCTCCTACGACGGTGTGGAACTGGGGTTGAAGAAGGTATCGAAAGATACGGCCAAGACCTATTTCCAGCTGACGGACTACAAGGACAAGGCTGCCTTCCTGAACATGACGGCGCACAAGACCTTCGAGCCGGAAGTGGCCAATCTCAAGCGCACGCAGGCTGTGGGTGCCAAGTTAAGCATCTGATACCATGTAGAATCTTTAAATCCATGAACCATGACTGATTACAAGGTAAACTTCAAGGACCTCAAAGCCAAGGTTGGCATCGACGATGTAGCCTATGCGCTCGGCTACCGTCTGGACCGCAAGGCCGGTGTGGGCCGCTACATGGAGCTGGTGTTGGGTGATGGCAAGGAAAAGCGGGATGCGCTCGTAATCTGCCACCCCCAAGACAAGGCTTCCCAGCGGTTTTTCCGCCGTGACGGTTCCAAAGGGGATGTAGTTACACTCATCCGGGAGAACCTGAATGCCTTCAACGTATCGGGCAAGGATGAATGGCAGAAGATAGCCAAGGTGCTGTCCCGCTTTGCCAACATGCCCGAACCTGAATACCGCGAGGACCGGGAGTATGTACAGTCAGCCAGGTATCATGCCACCTTCGACAGCTCCAGGTATGAGGTGAAGCCGATAAATCCCGACAAGATTCCGGCCATCTTCCAACAAAGGGGATTGTCCGATGAAACGGTACGCACCTTCGCTCCGTTCATCCGGCTCATCCGCGACAGGAAGAACGAGAACTTTGACGGCTACAACATCGGCTTCCCTTATACCAACGGAGAGAACGACAAGGTCCGGGGCTACGAAATGCGAGGGTACGGCGGTTACAAGTCCAAGGCGGCCGGAAGTGATTCTTCCTCTTCTGCATGGGTGGCCGACCTTTCCGGCGGCTATCCGAATGTGGTGAAGAGTGTCTTCTTCTGTGAGTCGGCTTTCGATGCCATGGCATTCTACCAATGGAACCGGAAGCAGCTGACCAATGAAATTGCTCTGGTATCACTGGGCGGGACGTTCTCTGACGGACAAATCGGGCAGGTACTGAACCGCTTTCCCGGAGCCCGTCCGTTTGACTGTTTCGACAATGACCTGCCCGGCCGCATCTACGGCTTGCGCATGATGGCGCTGGTAGAGAACATCCCCTTGAAAATCAACCGAACCCGTGACAGTCTGAAAGTGGAAGCGAACGGACGTTCCTTCCGGCTTGATCCGGAGCGACCCTTTCAGGTGCAAGTCAAGGAACACCTGTCGGTCAGATACGATATGGGACAATGGCTTCCACCGAAGGCTTTCAAGGACTGGAACGACTGTCTGCTCAACAAACCGATGGAGGTGCGGCTGCATCCGACTAAACAGGACCAAATCAATAACCTGGCCGAACGCAGAAATGCAGGCCCTAAATTATAAACGTATGAATGTAAGACGATGGAAACGCTCCTTGTTAATCGCTGCTGTTGGCTTATTGATAGGTAAGACTCCGCTCTTTGCCCAACAGACCGACCCGGCACTAACTTCTGCCGTACTGGGTCAGACCGCAGCCTTGAAGAAGATCCACAAGGACCGCAAGAAGACACAGGAGAAAATCATTGCAGCGGAAGTGGCAGTAACCGCTTCACTCGAACGGATTCACCATGTGGAAGACAAGATGCTGGACTACCTTTCGAATGCGCAAGGTGCCATGCAGAACCTCTACCAGATTAAGCGTGCCGGGGAACTGGTGGCCAAGGAAATCCCGCAGAACTGCAGCCTGCTCCTCAAATCGGTGGGCGGCAATCTGAAGGGAACCGTCATTGCGGCCATGGTATCGGATGAGCTGACGGATGCTGCCACACAGATGACGGCACTCTTTCCCTTCATGAAACAGTTGGTGACTTCGGGCAGGTATGACGTGACGGGGGATGATGGCAAGAACGAGAAGCACAAGGTGAACCTGCTGAACGCTTCGGAACGCTACTACATCGCCAATGAGGTGGTGAGTCGGCTGGAAGCCATCAACACCGACCTGTTTATCCTGGCCTGGCAGGTACGTACGCTCTCATGGAACGACCTCTGGTTTTCGCTTGATCCCGAAGGATGGGCCAATGTGATGTCCGGCAAGAACATCATCGGCGGTATCATCTCAGACTGGAACCAGGGCTACAGCCTGAAATGGTAAATAGGTAAACAAGTAAACTAATTTACTAATCACAAAGTAATCAAGTAAGAAAATAAGAAAGTAATCAAAGCAATAAGTAACAGAATCATATAGTAAACAAATCATCCAAAAACAAAAGCGTATGGAAAAGAAAATAATCGGTCGCTGTCCCTTGTGTGGCGGCAATGTGGTAAAGACCTGTAAGGGCTACCGCTGTGAGAACAACATCGCCGAGCAGCCTTCCTGTGTACTGAATATCAACGGCATTATCGGCAACCGCAAGATGAGTGACGAGGAGATTACCGAACTGTTGGAGCACCGTTTCATCCTGTTAGACGGCTTTGCCTCCAAGGAGGGAAAAGCCTTCCCTTCCGTGCTGGAACTGGCCGACAACGGTGCCATCAACATGCAGTCTGTCATCGGCAAATGCCCGCATTGTGGCGGCGATATTCGGGTGGGTACACGCGCTTTCAACTGCTCCAATTACAGCAACCAGCAGGCACCGTGCAACTTCGCCATCTGGCGCAATATCGGTGGCCACCAGCTGAGTCTGACAGAAGCCAAGGAAATCTGTGAAAAAGAAATCACCTCCAACGAACTGGAGATGTACCGTGATGATGGCACCATCTATCGCAAACGTCTCGGCCTTTCTCCGGATAAACTCCAAATCGTGAAGATATGAAACCGGGAATGAAAATGATTATCATGCTGGTAATCGCCGTCGGCTTCTGGGGCGGACTGTTTTACTTCGCCAGCTGTTCCGGTCGACCCGAGAAACGGGCGGTGGAAATTGCAGAGAGAGCCTTGAAAGCAACCGTCGATAATCCGGAGTCCATCCAAATCAAGGGAATCAGCAAGGCAGATTCGGTTTTCGGCAAGGAATATGTCAATCAACATGAAAAGGCTGCCCTTTCCATGCACCTGATGCAGTACGGCCACAAGTTGATGGAGGAAACAGATTACTTCCAGAACATTGACAAGGATGATACCGCAATGAGTGATCAGGTCACCCGTCAGCTGGATGCCATGACCACCCTCCGGACTTTGATTGCTTATGGAGAAATGGAAGAAGCGAAAGCAGGAAAAGAAAAGGTCGCGAAGCCTTTCAACGGATGGAAGGTCAAGATAGATTTTGAAGCCAAGACCTTAAAAGGAAAGCCATATCACTCGGAATACTGGTTCATCCTCGATAAGGAGGCGGAAATTGTAGTCAAATCATTTGAAATACCGCTGCTATGAAACTGAAAAATTTGAAAAATCTACTGTGCGCTATACTCACAGGAGGAACCATGCTATTCACCTCCTGCGAAGAATGTGACCATGAAGGAGACAGGTCTATCGCTTCTTCCCTCCAGGTTGGTGATGTAGTCTGCTCGGATGGCAGCGTGCTGTCCAAAGAAAAGTTCAGTTCCTCCCAAAAGGAACCGGTGGCCATTGTCTATCATGTGAACCGGAATCCGGAAATCAAAGCTTTGGGCTATGCCGTTTCCATCAGGGACGTCGCACCTAAAGTCTTTGCTGACAGTCTGGGTGTCGAACAGGAAACGTCTGCTTCATTGGAAAAGGAAGACGGTAACGAGAATACCCATGCCATGTACCGCCACGAGGAAGTGAAATCTCCCTTAGCCGTTTATGTCTTCGATATGTGGCGCTACGGTCAGTCCGCCTACATCCCTTCGGTGAAGCAACTCGCTTATCTCTATCAGCAAATTGGATTGGTCAACCAGCGGATAGAGGCGGTCGGCGGTTTACCTCTCAGCCTGCAGCCCGGTGACTGCTGGCTGTGGACTTCCACCGAAGTGGAGGGACAAAAGGACAGCAAGGCCTGGCTTTTCTCGATGCAGTCGGGAACTATTCAGGAAACTCCGAAGGACCAGGCGCATAAGTTCAGACCTGTGATAAGTATCTATTAGGTAAAGTAACCTCTAAATGCAAAGATTATGAATGAATTACTCGAACAACTCCAGATGAAGATGGAGGCATTCCAAAAGGATGCAGCCCTTCAAGCAGAAAAAGGGAACAAGGCAGCCGGCCAACGTGCCCGCTGTGTATCACTCGAAATAGAACCGCTGCTGAAGCAGTTCAGGAAGCTGTCGTTGGCATCTTCGAAGAAATAAGAACGCTTTGTTTTATTTCTCTCGTGTTCAAAATGTTGATTCATCGTGAAAAGGTCCTGGTGCGTGAGCATCGGGGCTTTCTTTATATGCAGGGTATTCGTTTTTGTTCCTCATTTGTTAAAAAAACGAAGGAATCAAAGCGCACTTTTCTTGTTGTTTCAAATAAAAATGCTTATTTTTGCGATAAGTCAGTGGAGGTAAACGCGCCCAATGGGCTTAGGACCCGGGTTAACGCATTCCAATGATAGAGTGCCGGGGGTTCGTTAAGAAACCCGGCTTTTTTCTTTTTATATCAGGTAGGTCTTGCCATCATCCTATTTCACCATAGGTCCTGTTTTTCATAGCACAACTTTTTGAGTGGGGATTAACAAGAAAGCCCTCCGATAGACAGAGGGCCTGGAATATCAAGCATACCTGATGAAGATTGTTTTAGGAATACTCTCTTTATTCCGAATACAAAGATAACAGGTTTTTACATAAAAAACAAGCCCCCAGTCGGGGGCTTGAGTGACCGTATGAACCTCACGGCTTATATGGATCATTTAAAGCGTCATTGGATTCTTGTTTGATTAAGAATCTAATATCGCAAATATAATGATTCTTTTTTTTAAATCAAATAAATAGGTCAGGAAAATGTATGTAAAGAGCTGAATTTAGGCACTCTAATAGTTTATTTCCTGATCATACCGGTTCTGATTCACAGCATCTATCATTTTCAGACATTTCCGGTATTCCGATTCGTTATCGCGAAATATTTCGTTACTTTCTTCGGATGCCTTAATCAGTCTTTGGTTTCCTCTTTCGAATAAAAATTTGTTCCACTCTTCATGATCGAAGTATGTCTCTGGAATGTACTTTGTCATTGAAGAACTTAATGAGGTACCTTTTCTTATTTCGAACATATCTTGTATAATCCATAGTTTCAGCAGTTCGAAGTATTCGGTGAACTGGTTGATTTTCATTTCTTTTCTAGAAATAAAGGTCTTTACGATTCCTCCATTTTCATTGATCCAATCGCCTAAAAACATGCCGTCATAACAATATCCTCTTACGTTATCTCCTTTTTGGTTATTGAAGAAACAGCAGTTGCTATTCATTATAAAGAAAAGCTTCATCATATCCTTTCCGGCTGCTATGGCCTGGTCCTTATGTATTTTCAGGCACCTTTCCCCATATCTTTCAAAGAAATGCGAAGGAAAAAGGAGCACCTGGCCATCTATCACAGTGCCAGCCCAAGGTTGTCCCTGGTAGGTAAAACACAGAGTAAACGAAGGCCTGACAATGTTTACCTCCTTTTTGCTGTCAGCAAAGAAAGAGAGATACCATTCGTTGTATCTCCGGGTCTTGATTGTCGTGTCCCATAACCAGGGGTATCGGGCCCTTTTCTGAATTATTTTTTTGAACTTCGGCAAGAATTTGGTCCATCTACCCCTCACTTCTTTGAAGTCAGTTTTGATTTCAAGAATCAATTCTTCCAGTGTCATGGTATCAAGTATCATAAGGCTATCATTATTATGAATTTATATGCAACTCACCAAAGGTAGAAAAACTAGCTGATACTTTTGCTATCCTTTAGGTGCTATTTTCATCTTACAAAATTTCCCGGGCAATCCAAGCACAGGCTTCTGCATCGGCCAATGCATGATGATGGTTATCCAGCTGATAACCGCAGGCTGCTGCCACCGTATGCAGCTGATGATTCTCCAGTCCCTTCATGGTTCGGCGGGCCATGCTTAGGGTATCATAGAACTTATAGTCAGGATAATCCATCTGGTACACGCGGAAAACCGCTTTCAGACAGCTTTCATCAAACGGACTGTTGTGGGCCACCAATGGCAGACCTTCTACCAAAGGCGCTATTTGTTTCCACACCTCCGGAAATACCGGAGCATCATCTGTATTTCGGTTGGTCAGTCCATGTACCTTCGTACACCAGTAATTGTAATAGTTAGGTTCGGGATTGATGAGGGAGTAGAAGGAGTCAACTATCTCGTTGTTTCTTACAATGACCACACCTACCGAGCAGACGGAAGACCGTTCGCTGTTGGCGGTCTCAAAGTCTATGGCTGCAAAATCTTTCATGGGTTGTTCTTTGGCTGGTTGAATGTATAGAGTTCTGCTCAAATCAGTAAGCCATGCCTTTCTGCTGCATTTCTTCCCGAATCAGTTCCGTTTCGGTATGGGTCAGCTTCGGAAGCTGTACCTGTTCCGGACTCTCTTGCTGGTAAGCCTTCACTTCGTTGATGAGCATTTGCCAGTCGTAAAGGAATTCCTGACTGCAGCCGTGCTTCTGATAAATTTCTTTGGCGGCTTCCAGTATCTCTCCGGCACAGCTGTCATTCCCTTGGAATACAACAGCCGGAATCTCGTTATGGAGACAGTCTCTCAATAAGCGTATCTGATCTTTCATTTGTGTAAGGTAATAAAGTCTGTTTTATATCGTGCCTTTCTGAACATTTATTTTCATGGCCTGCAAAGATAGTGAGTTTTCGGATAGATTAAAAGTTAAACATTCATCTTTAACAGCTGGCGGATTCTTTCCTTAGTCAGGCATTTCCACTCCCGATGAATTTTCCGATACAAAGAAACGAAGGGTCGGTACGGCAGCAAATGGTGCTTTGCTTGGCTGCAGGGAAAGCAGCCGGCAGCCTTCCACAATTTGTGCCAAATTGGGTATTCCGTCCGCTTTCCCCTTGCCACATTTGCCTTCCGTCCCTTGCACCCTTCGTAAGAAGAGGCATCGTAAAAATCACCCGGGAGTGAGAAGCCGAAAGGCTTCAAACCAAAGGGAAAAAATTAGTTCAGCTATGGCATACAAACTTAAAGACCGAAAAGAAAAGATGCTCTACAAGGGAAGTGTATACGAACTCACCCTGCAGTGGGACAGAGAGAGTCTCCGCAAGTGCTTTTGCGGTATGCCTCCTTTCTATGCACACATCCGCAAGGACGGCAACAACTTCGCGCTCATTGACTGCTATTCCACCGGGGACGATTTCAGTGTGGAACCCATGCACCCGCTTTTTGAAGAGCCGGAATGGATAGTCCACTTCCTCAAGTCGGACATCAATTCCATTCCACTAAAGAAACTGCTGGAACTGCTTCCCATCTGATTTATCAACGAACTAAAAGTAAAACTATGAACACTCTGATTGAAGCCATTCCCACATGGGCACTCTGCTATCTGTTCAACTCGGATGCAACCGGACTGACGGATGAAGAAATCGCTCTGATTGACCAGTGGTACACGGAGAACAAGGTCATGGGTATCACTACCGCAACGGAACAAGAGGGAGAATGTTTCCCTTACTTCTCACACTATCCGGCTTTCGGTCTTCCTGCCGAAGTGGTGGACTGCCACGTTATGGTAGGCTGAATACAACCGGTGACTACAGATGATTATTTACGCTTAAACATTAGGGACATATGAAAGGAACTGACCATTTCAAGGAACTCATCAAGAACTATCTTGATAACCGAGCCAAGGAAGATGAACTCTTCCGTGCCAAGTATGAAACCACTACACGCACCATTGACGATGTGGTCAACTATATCTTCCATGCCGTACAGCAATCCGGCTGCTGCGGTTTCAGCGACATGGAGGTGTATGCCATGGCAGTCCATGCGATAGATGAACCCCATTTGGAAATCGGCAAACCGATGGACTGCAATGTTGTAGTGAACCATCACATTGAGCTGACCGAGGAGGAGAAGGCAGAACAACGAGCCATTGCACTCAAACGATACCAGGAGGAGGAAATGCGGAAATTGCAGCAACGCAACAGCCGACCCAAGGCAGCCAAACCGCAACCCAAACCCATTCAAGAACTCTCACTCTTTCAAGGCATGGAACTATGAAGGCAAGAACGAAAATAGAAAAACAGGTGGCAGCTTCCAATGAGAAGCTGACCGCCATAAGCCCCAAAGTGCTCACATGGGCAGTGCGGAAAGTGGCAGGACATATCTGCTTCCGGACTTCTGAACGCAAGTGTACGTGTGGCGATTGTGGCAGACACTTCGACCATAAGGGAAAAGGCAAGTCGGTATGCTGCCCTCATTGCGGTACTCGCTTGCAGATAAAGGATACCCTCAAGCGCACCATCAAGGAAGCCTGCTACTTTTCTTCCCTTGAAGTGGTGGAAGGCTTGCAGGTGCAACGGGTCTTCCGTTTGGAAACGACCTTCCGGAAAGGAATGCCTATGGAGGTAGATTACTGGGAAGCGTGCCGTCTGTGGCTCAATGCCGAAGGCAAAGTGGCTGTCACGGCAAGAGCAAGGATATTGGGCTATTATGTGGACTGCTTTGATTGGGCATCTGAAATAACCTTGAAGCGACCGAACGAAGTACATTGGCTTATTGCAGATACCTATGTTTATCCGCACTATCGGCTGCTGCCCGAACTGAAACGCAACGGCATGAAAGGCAAGCTGCCCGACTGCCACCCGATGAAGCTGATGAAAGCCGTGCTGACGGACAGCCGTATGGAAACCATCCTCAAGTCAAAAGATTTACATGCCGTGTCTTATTTTGTACACCGACCTTTGGAACTTGACCGATGCTGGCAGTCGTATAAGGTAGCCACCCGGCATCATTACTGCCCTTCGGACATGGGATTGTGGGCAGACACCATCCGCTTGCTGGAGCAGTGTGGCAAGGACATCTGCAACCCCAGGTATATCTGTACGCAAAACCTCAGAGCCGAGCATGACTATTGGATGAACCGACACAACCAAATGGAGCAGAAACGCAGAAGCCAGGAGCAGATGCAGCGAGCCAAACGAAAGGAAGCCGAGTTCTACAAGGAGAAGTCACGTTACTTCGGCATCACCATCACCGACAAAGACCTGGTGATTTCGGTACTCGATAGTCTGGAAGCCTTCCAAGCCGAGGGAAATGCCCTGCATCATTGTGTCTTCCAATGCGAATACTATGCCAAAGCGGACAGCTTGATACTATCGGCTCATGACAAGGAGGGGAACCGCATTGAAACGATTGAGTTCTCACTGACCGAGGGGAAGGTGATACAGAGCCGAGGGCTGTGCAATACGAACACTGCGCACCATGACCGGATTGTCCGGCTGGTCAATGCGCATGCTCCTCAGATACTCGCAGCCAAACAGACAGCGTAAATTCCTTATATATGTTCCGCTCCGACTTCCGCCGTGAGGCGTGGGTCGGAGTTTAAAAGCATACCATACGAAATGTATTGACAAATTGTTTAAAGCTGAATTAAGGCGCTATTTCTGCTTGCCAATTCTTGAATATAAGGAAGATTGTTCAGCAGGATAAAAACAATCTTGATGTTTGTTTGATATTTGTTTGATGTTTATTTAATGGTTGATTAACAATGAAATAAAATCATCAGAAAAGTGATTTTTCGGCAGAATAAATGAGTAAACTTTCTGCCTAATCAGCAAGTAATAAAGTATTTTTGTAAGTAAAGAAACAAATGGAATAGTAAACTTTTAATCTTGAAGATAATGAAAGGAAATAACTTGACAATCGCTATCGGCAATCAGAAAGGTGGAGTCGGGAAGACCACCTCTACCGCATGTATAGGCGCAGCACTCGCACTGCAAGGAAGACGTGTGTTGCTCATTGATCTGGATGCACAGCAGAACCTTACGTTTACGCTGACGCAGAACGAAGACCCGGAAACAAGCATCTATGATACGCTGGTCAAAGACCAACCGCTGCCCATCGTTCCCATCCGTGAAAATCTCGACCTCGTTCCGGCATCACTGGATTTGGCACGAGCCGAAATCGACATGGCTACCATGATGGCAAGAGAAGGCATCCTCAAATCCTATCTTGATGAACAGAAGGAGAAGTATGATTACATTCTGATGGACTGTTCGCCCTCACTCGGTATCGTGACCACCAATGCGCTGGTGGCAGCGGATAAACTCTATATACCGCTCACTGCCGAGGCCTTGCCCTTGAAAGGCTTGACCATGCTGGATGATATAGTCCGTGAAGTGAAGCGCCGAGTGAACCCGACACTGGAACTGGGCGGTGTTTTCTTCACCCGGTTCAACAACCGGAAGTTGAATAAGGAAGTAATTTCGATGGTTGAAAAGCGATACGGAGAGAAGGTTTTCCAGACGAAAATCCGGGAGAATATCGCCATAGCCGAAATGCCGCTGTCCGGTCAGACCATCTTTGAATACGACCCGAAAAGCAATGGTGCAGCGGACTATCGGACACTGACCGATGAAATAATAAGTCGGGAAGAAAATAGGTAAACTATATTACTATGTGACTAATCACAAAGATTATTGGTAACATAGTAGGATAATCAGTAAGTAAACAAGTAATAAAGTAATCAATATGAGTAAGAAGAATTTATCTTTATGGATGGACGGCTTCATGGGTGAAGCCAATCCAACCGACCAGGCAAAAGAATTGCCTCAGGAACAGCAGGTTGAACAGACTCAGGAACAGGCTGTAGCCAAAGAAGTTCAGGAGCAACAGCGTGCTGTAACCGGGGAAGCATCCCATCAGCATGATGTTCCGGCAACGGCTTCCACAGAGAAAATGAAGTCCAAACTGGAGGCCAAACGCAGGGAAAATGTAGGTCGCCCCAAGAAAGGCGAGCCATCCAAAAGTGCCAAGAAGCCCCAGGAAATCCGAGCCACCTTCATCGTGGATCCGGATTTGGTCCGCAAGGTGAAGTACATTTCCCTTGTGGAGGGCATTCTTTTGAAGGATGTTATATCTGAAGCATTGAGTAGCTATGTGGACACCTGGGAGGAGAAGAACAAGAAAATCCGGCTGCCGAAGGTGAAGTAAGAACAGGAAAAACGGAGCAAACTGTTACAGTCTGCTCCGTTTTTGTTGCTCAATGCTGGGATGGCTTTCTTCTTAAAACAGACGCCAAAAAGTGCTAAATATTCTTGAATATCAATCGTGTCGTTTAAAAAGACCATGTTCGGGATGTCAGCAATTCTTTGTAGACTGCTGCATCCTCTTCCTGGAAGCAGCATAATACGACATCTCCTTTGTAACATCCTTCTTTGATGGTCTTGCGGATTGTAGTCAGGGCCACTTGAGCGGCTTCTTGTTTGGGGTAACAGTACACCCCGGTACTGATGCAGGGGAATGCGATGGAAGAAACTCCGTGCTCCTCTGCCAGTTGTAATGCCGTTTCATAGCAGCTGGCAAGTAATTCCGGTTCTCCCTGGTTTCCTCCTTTCCATACCGGACCAACCGTATGGATTATTTTCTTGCAGGGTAGCTGGTATGCATCGGTCATTTTACTTTCGCCTACTGCGCATCCGTTCAGTTTCTTGCATGCTTCCAGCAACTGTTTGCCTGCTGCTCGGTGGATGGCCCCGTCTACGCCGCCACCTCCCAATAACGAAGTGTTGGCAGCGTTGACGATAGCATCCACGTGAAGGCGCGTAATGTCGCCCAGCACCACTTGGATGGTTTTATGCGTATCTTCCATGAAAGATTCCCTGCGCCAGGCATTTTCACGGTCGTCCATGCAAATTTTGTAATAGCTGTCTAGAAGGTAGTCCGGATCACCGTAGCAGGTTTCATCGCCCATTTCCTCCTTCTCCAGCGAAACGGGTTTCAGCTCCTCAGTCAGACCGATTGGCCGGTACATCTTCTTTTCCCATTTTTCTGATAGCGAATAGCCATGTACCTGTTCAGACAGTTTGTTCTGCAGGTCCCATCGGGCATACTGTTTCAAATTTTCCAAATCTGGACCATAGGCCTTTAGCTTCTTGAGGTTGATGCCTTCCGTTTGGGCCAGTTTCGTGAAACCGTAGGGCAACTGCAGCAGTACAATCTGGGTGATGCCTGCATAAGTGTAGACATCGTACACCAGAAAGAAGGAATTTTTGTGCAGGACATAGGTGTCAGCATCCGGATTTTGATACTTTCCCCGATGAATTTCAGAGACTCTTTTGGCTTCGATGGCTTTTCGGGTAGCTATCAGGAAACGGTATTTATGTGCCGGACGCAGCAGCGACTGAGTCACTGCCATCATGCTTCCGCAGCGCAGGATGGTTCCTATCTTATACTGCTTCTTTACCTGAATGGGAGCGTCCGTGTCCCGGTAATAAAAGTGCAAAGGGTCGTAGCTGGAACCAGTCCAGCAGGAAAGTTGGCAGAGCACCCGCTCAAGACTGAACTGGTAGATTGCTTTGGAGCAGATTTCTTGCGGCACGTAACGTGCTTCCAGTTCCGTTTCGCTCATATACTTGTCTCTGTTTTTTGCAGGAATCGAAGGACGAAATTTTGTCCGGTCTACCCATCTCTTGTCATACACATGGCGGGTTCCATCGGGGAAAAGCAGGTAGGCCGACTTCCGGTCCTCTGCATACCAGCAGTCCTTCGTTTCATAGTCATTCCAGTGCAGTTCATAATAGACCGGCTTAAAGAGGTATTCGCCCGTATCTTTCAGGATGCCCATATCATACTGCGGTTGTCCGTTGGCAAGGAGAACTTCCTTTCCCTCCTTGTCCCAATGTTTCTTTTGGGTGATGGTCAGGCCATTCTCAAAATGCAGGGGATAATCATATTGTTCCTCGATGATGGGCTTTCCGTCATAGAAGGCAGCGCCAAAAGAAGAAGGAGCCCAAAAGATATTGTAAATGCCATGACGTAAAACCGGATCCATGCCGTAGTATTCGTAGTCATTCACCCTATTCAGGTCTCTGTCTACAAATATCCACTTGTTTTGCCAGGTATAAGCTGGTGCCACATCGTTATGGAAGACGCGGACACTTTGGTATTTGTTTTTGGGTGTTTTAATTTTTCCGGGCGTAAATGTGCCGTCTTCTGCCAGGATGCCCGTTACACCATCCTTTCGGATGGCATCATATCCCCACTTCCGGTGTGCCTTGATTTCCTGAAAACAGAAATCAGATGCTTCTGCTCCCTTTTCGTCTACGAGTCCCCACAAGCCGTTTTTAACTGCGCGCGCCGTTCCTTTATAGAACACTCCCAGATGGGTCAGTCCTATAGAGTGGGGAATCACCTCCTGGCAGTTCCAGTTCAGTGTGCCGTAAACATCGCCTTTCAACACGCGGATGTAGCCATCGTCGTCATAATCCAGAATCTTGTCATACTGACAAGATACCACCAGTTGACCGTTCTCGTCCTGCAGTCCCGCCTGCCCGGCATCATTGTACACGATAACAAATCCGGTCTTGTTCATATCACTGTTCTTTAGTATTGTTCGACAAGTACCATACAACGGTCACATCATCCGAAACTGCAAGGTCTTCCGGAGTGATGTCCAGCGACTCTTCGTTGCAGCACAGAGCTTCATCGGCACCATGAATCATACGCGCCTGAGAATAGACGTGCAGCTCCTGTACCGAGTAGTTGATTTCCTTTACCAGTCCCAGTTTGCAGTCACAGGCCTTGGCCATAATGGTAGCCTTTTCCTTCGCATCCTTCACGGCTCTTTCCAGCATCTTCAGTTGCGATGGCCGCGGGTCGCGAACGGTGTAGCCGATGCTGATTTCAGCCTGCTTCAGCATTTTTCCAATCCGCTTGATAATATTGTTGAGCAGCACGTTGTCCATACCCAAGTCTATACGGACCTTATGGTCCAGTTCAAAGCCTATAAACTTTTTGGATTTGAAGTTTCCAAATTTATCGTATTCGCTTTGGGTCTTCTTGTCAATGTCGAGCCGGATGGTTTTAGGCAGTGTTACATCGAGCGCAACCTCCTTCATAATTTGGCTGAGCCGTTCGGTATTGCTCTTGGCTTGTGCGTAAGCATCTTCGTAAGTGTCATGGATGCTTTGCAAAGTCAATTCTACCCGGGTCACATCCGGCACCACATGGATGGCGCCCTTTCCTGTCACAGTAATTAGTTTTTCGTTCATATTAGTAATTTTAAAGTTTGAAATTCAGATGTTTATTTTCTGTATTTTAGCTACTAATTCTTTCTATTGCGCAACCAAATTAAACAATATTCCTTGTTGTACTATGTCGTATGTAGATAGATTAGCAAGGAATATGATTCTCATTGCAATATTGAATGATGTCTTCTTGATTGGAGAATCCCTTGTCACAGAATTTTTGTAACCCACCTTTTACGTCTTCAATCACTTCTGTCTGGGCATTGATGACTTTGGTTGCCTTGATGATGAAATTCTTGTAATCAGAATTGATGCGGCACAACTTATCAATAGTATAATAATCCAATTCGTTGCGTCGTGCAGGAAACAGTTCTTTGGTAGCATCCGCATAGGGTGAAAGTTGGATGATACCAATGCCGAAGGCTCGGTTCAGTCTGGCTATTTCTTCCATCAAATCTTCGTTGATTTCAAAGGCCACAAGATAGCCATAGTTGGCCCAACTGCTGTTGGAAAGTGCTTGAAAGAAATACTCTTTTAGTTGGTGATCATTTTCAATCGTTCTTTTCAGCTCATAGGAATACAAAGCGATATATTCTTTGGTTTCTGCTGCTTTCAGCAAGGAACGGGTCGCTGCTTCCTGAAACTCATTGTATTCTACACCCACCATATCAGGATGCACCCACTTTTGAGCTTGATCTGCGCTTTTGGAACTATTCTCATGGAAAATGGTTTTCGAATAGATGTTCTTGCTGAGAAGATAGTTTGACAAGAGTCGGTGCAAACTGCGTTCTTTATACATTTCTGTTTTTGCCTGAACAATTGGTGCAATAAATGGCGTTTTGGTGCTTATCAACTGTTCCAACTCTTCAGCATATTTCGTGATGTTACAGCAGGTACCGATTGAGCCTGTTGAGTTCTGCAGACTTTTGGACATGCTTTGCCTGGGAATGGTAATATTCAGCCATTGTACTTGTCTACGATGTGGAAGAGCTTGATTGGGAGCATAGTGGTAGTTCCCAGTAATCTCTGCCACACAATAACCACCCTCTCCATTGGGAGCAAGGACTATGTCACCTGTTTTTAGCCCATAACATACTGTCCAAAGAAATCCGATAGAGGTTCTAGCTGTACCCATAGATTTCTCTGGATTGCATTCTAAATAGTGGGCAATCATATGATGCCGCCAGCCATTTTCATCATGGTGAGGATAGGAGGTTAAATCCATCTCTTTTATAAAGTTTACTCCGATGTAGTTGTGTTCAAGGCAGTCTTGAATGTACTTTCCACCTTCGCCCAACATGATACGATTATATTGTCTCATTTTATGGTAGTCAATAATTAAACGGTATATTTACTCCTCATTATCTGCCCAAAGTTCGCATTGACGCATTACGACTTCAATTGCATTCTGCGCTTCCTCTGGTGGATAATGGTACTTCTTCAGAAGACGTTTTATCATCGTTCGCATTTTAGCGCGCGCTGTTTCCTTTTGTCTCCAATCCAAAGTACGGTTTTTTCTGAGTGCGTCTGTAATTTCTCTTGCCATGGCAACCAATTGATCGTTTTCGTAAAAATCCTTAACGGCGCGAGGGCGTGTCAATGCGTCGTAGAATGCTTGCTCTTCATCAGATAAGCCAAGAGCATTACCTTCTTCTGCGTGTTGCTTCATTAACTTGGCCATTTCCAGAAGTTCCTTTATCACTTCTTCATTGGAAATCATACCACGGAGATATTCAGCCAAGCGTTTATCTAACATTTCACTGAACAATTCTGCTTGTGTCAGATTCTTTTTTTGATGTTTCTTGATATGTTGAGCAAGTAACTTTTTCAACATTTCAATAGCGAGATTCTTCTCCTTCATGTTCGCTACATCATTCAAGAACTGCTCATCAAAGAGAGAAAACTCTTCCCCTTTAGTATTGATGATTTCTACGACACCATCAGATTGAATCGCAACTTTAAGCAATTCTGAGATGCGTTCGTCTATTATCTTACGTGTGATAGGAGCCTTACTGGTTAAGCGAATAAATAAAGTACGTACAGCTTCAAAATACGCTTCTTCAAATTTTTCTTCCGGTGTCAGAATACTGCGGCAAATTGTTGCTGCTTGCATCATACGTTTGCTATATTCAGAGAATACCTCAGTTACAGGAGTCAGTACGGGGTCACAGAGTACATGGATGATGTTACCATTCTCATCATACATAGTCCGTTCGCTCGGGCAGCCGGGTACTATTCGCTCGGGAATTAGCAGTGCGTCCAGTCCTTCTCGAATGAGCCTGCTTCTTTGTAGATTCGTACATGTCGCAAATGTAGAGTAATCCACTAAATCGCTAATGCACAAGCGGCACATGCCGATTGCTTCCAGAAATTGTTCATAAGCTGTTTGCTTGATGTCTTGATTCCCGAAATTCTTCTTGTCTCGCCCTGTGTAATCGTGCATGGCTTTCTTTAATGCTCCGGCAATGCCGATATAATCCACCACAAGTCCTCCTGATTTTTCTGGGAAAACCCGGTTTACTCTGGCAATCGCTTGCATTAGATTGTGTCCTTTCATGGGCTTGTACACATACATGGTAGCCAAGGAAGGCACATCAAATCCAGTCAACCACATATCCACTACGATTGCAATCTTCATCTTGGAGCTGTTGTCCTTAAAGTCGCGGGCAAGCTGCTCCTTGTGTGCTGCACTTCCAATAATATCAGCCCATTCTACGGGATCTTGATTGCCGCTTGTCATTACAACCCCTATGATTTCTTTCCATTCAGGACGCAGCTCGCATAATTTACGATAGATATCAATACCCGTTGCACGGTCTATGGCTACAATCATCGCTTTACCGGTAAGATGATTTTTTCTACATTCTTCATAATGCTGTATCAAGTCACGACACAATGTATCTATGGTTTCCGGTGCTCTAAGCAGTGCATGCAAGCGAGCATTTTCTTGTTTGCTGCGTTTTAAATCTTCATCGCTGGCTCCTTCTTCGGCTAATTTATCATATTCTTGATCAAGCAGTTTCATTGTTTCTGCATCCAGGTCAAGTTTAATGAGTCGGCTTTCGTAGTACACCGGAACCGTTGCACCGTCTTCTACAGCTTGCGTCATGTCATAGATGTCAATGTAATTGCCAAACACTTCACGAGTGTCGTGATCGTCGGCTTCAATAGGTGTACCTGTAAAGCCTATAAACGAAGCTCCAGGCAGAAGTTTACGAACGATGGCAGCAAAACCCAGTTTCAATTCTCCGGTTTCGGTATCTACCTTGGTTTGGGTGTTACTCTGACTACGGTGTGCTTCATCACTTAATACTATAATATCTTTGCGTGTAGTGAGTGGTGTCTTTCTGTCCTTGAACTTTTGCAAGTTGGCAAAGATGATTCCACGGCTTTGGCGTGTTTCCAGTAATTCATACAGGTGTTCTCCATCTTTTGCCATTACAGGCTGTTGACGCAAATAATCGCTGCATGCGCTGAACGTTCCATAAAGTTGTTCGTTCAAATCCAAACGGTCTGTTAGGACTAAAATGGTTGAACTTAATAAATTGTGAAGCAATTGATGGGCATAAAAAACCATACTCAGACTCTTTCCTGAACCTTGTGTATGCCAAAACACACCAATTTTACCATCTTGACGTTTAATGGCTTCTTTGGTGCATTCCATTGCTTTCTTTACAGCAAAATATTGGTGGTAACCGGCAAGGATTCGTGCTTTCTTGTCGGTACCCATTGCCATCGTGAAGTGGGTGATAATATCCACTAACCGTTCTTTCTTAAACATGCCGTTGAAGAGCGTTTCAAAATCAGCAACGGATGTGCTTTCGTAGCTGCCATCAGTGGTTTTCCACTCCATGAAACGGTCTAGAGGTGCAGTGATACTTCCCACTCTGGTATCAGCCATGTCACTAATGACGCATAACTGACAAGCTGTAAATAGTTGAGGAACACGTCGCATATAATTTTGGAGCTGAAGCCAAGCTTCTTCACTGTTCGTTACTTCTCTGGTTGGTGATTTGAGCTCTACAACTGCAATAGGCAGACCATTGATGAACACAACAATGTCTGCGCGCTTGGTGTTAGTTCCGTTTACAATTGTCCACTGATTCACTACGGTAAAGACATTATTGTCTATATTATCTTGATCTATCAGCTTCAAGTGGTCGCAGCGTATTTGACCATCACTGGCGCGATAGCTTACGTCTAAACCTTGTTGTAACCATTCTGTCATTTTTATATTAGCTGACAGAAGCGGCTCATTTTGAATAGCATGCAATTGACGCATGGCTTCTTCTATTGCCAATTGTTTCGTGGCTCCGTTAATAACAAGCAGCTGCTTTCTAGTAATGCAGGATATTGATGCATCCTCTAGGTCACGAGCTGTTTCTTGTTCTAGCTCTGGTCCATAACGGTAGTCGTAGCCCATTTCCTTGAACAAATCAAGAATGGTTTGTTCATACGAATCTTCAGTATAGTGATATGTGTTCATAATCAAAGTATTATATATAGTTATATGTTGTCGGTTTCATGATTTCCTATGCTGCCGTAGCTTTTAAATTATCATTTATCCGGCGGTTCAACTCGATTTTGCTATCAAGTGAAGAAAGAATTGAAGCAATCTTTTCTTGCGTTTCTAAATCTGGTACTTCAACCTCATAGTTGGAGAATGAACTCTTATTTATAATAGGTACGGCAGTGGAAGTTTTACTAAGATAATTCAACTCTCTACCAACCAATGTCATAAGATAATAAACAAAGTCTGCATTGAAATTCTTATTGGGAATAATTGAGTTAAACTGCTGATTCGTAACAGTCGGTTCTATGGTCATTACCACCTTCCCCAAATCAGAGCCTATACAACTCACACATATAGAACGTGGTGGAAGTAAACAATTTCTTACTTCATTCAATCCTTTTTCTGTAAGTGTCTTAGTAGTTCTAGGGGCAGACTTATGAGAGAGGTCGTCCGAGGGGGTCAGGAAAGGTATATCTCCATCATAGTTCTCCGCAACAGATGTCCTTGGCGTTTTTCCCGTAATAATTTTACCAATATCTGATATATGTATTTTTTTCAATTCCATAATACTAACGACATTTATTCTACACATAGCACTTGAGTTTCAAATTAATCTAATCCTTTGAGCATTATCTAAACGTCTATGACAATAGGAAATTATGCCTAATATTTCCAGCGCATCTTGTTCTTCAATATCCCATAGGACTTTGGGTTCATGTGCTTCGGGATTTCTGAACATACCACACAATCCTTTTAATAAGTTTGCAAAGCCAGAATGCTCATCTTTTTCAGATTTTGAAATGAATCTGTTGATAATCAATACAGGATTACTACTAAAGACCTGTTCTATAAGTTTGTTTCCGTCTTCCTTTGAGCCGGACAAATCTCTTATTCTTTGGAACAATCCCTTGTTTGCTTCAAAAACAGCATGAAAATAGTTGTTTTGCAGAAGTTCTGCTTTGCAGTAATTTAATATCTCAGAGTGAGCCTTACGCTTTTCTACTTCAACTTTTAGATTTTTAGCTTTTATCTCAACATCTGTAATTCTACTAGCCTTTGGAGTCTTAGAGAATTTACCATCTTCATTATATTTGTAGCCACAAAAAGCAAGTTGCTGATTTATTTTATCTCTTAATGATTCAAAACGCTCCTTTTCAGACACAAAACGTTCTGGGGCAAGAGCCACGGAAATAAACGTAAAAACACAATTTGAACATTTTGATTCATTACATGCTTTAGCAAAAGCATTGTAAAGTCGAAATCGCTTTGTGTTTGTTGGGTCAACATCTTCAATACCTGATTGAAGAAGACATTTATGTATCTCAGATCCAGTTAGACCTTCTGATGTATCGCCTAAAATATTGGCAATACATTCAACTACTACTGGTGTCAAAATATGTAGTTCCATAAATGAGATTTTAGCTGTTTAAATCATTCGTTTTTACTTCCCAAAAACCGTTTCTTTTGCCATTTTTGCGCTCTATGATGCCTCTTTCGGTCAAATTTACGGTAATGGTCTTAACTGTTCTCTCAGATTTGCCTATATGCGCAGCGATTTCTTTTTGCGTGGCTTTAGGCTGTTCTCGCAAGAACTTCAGCACGGCCATTTCTTCTAAAGTGCAATTCAAAGTGCAAATATTGCACTTTAGAGAGGTTTCCTTTGTTGTATTTGCACTTTGAACGCTTTGCATAGAAGATTCTTGCACAAGCATTACTCGGTTCTTTAGTTCATTGTTTTCGGAAAGAATGAGGTTTCTAAAGAACGCTTCGATATATTCGGTAGTAGCGTAAATGCCTTTGCTCAAATTGTTATAGTTGGCGCGGACCAAAGCGTTGCGGAAATACCATGAATGATTGACAAATGCCTCGTTACTGATGTCGAATCCAAACGTACGCAGGTATTTGATAGCAAACACTGCCGTTGTACGGGTATTTCCCTCACCGAAAGCATGAATCTGCCAAATGCCGGAAATGAACTTAGCGATGTGAATGATAGCATCGTTGATATTCAAATCCTTATAGCTAAAATTTTTCTCCTGCATGAAATCGAAATCTAACGTTTCACGTATGCTGTCAGCACTGGCATAAAGGACGGTTTCTCCTTTCAATACCCATTCTTTTTTGGTGATATTGTAATCTCTGACCTTTCCTGCAAATTTATAGATACCTTGGAAAAGGCGACGATGAATGGTGATATACTCAACGGGCGAAAATGTGAAGGTCTTTTCAGATAAAATTTCAGCAATACGGGCTGAAACTTTATCTGCTTCTTCCGTTCTGTCTTCGATGTTTGCTCTGACTGTTTTGGATTGATAGTAGCTATCAATAAGCTGTTTGGCTTCTTCGATAGTTATATCACCCTCAATGTGCTGACGCGCTGTTTGAATCAAGTACTCAGACGGTTTCAGATCATCCACTGCCTGCAATCCGATAGCGGTCTGCCAAGCATAGCCTTTTTCTTTTTTCTGAGGCTCACCTTGCCTTATATATTCTTCAAAATCATTCATCATCAATGAGAATTTAGCAGTTTAAATCGTTAATTTTTAGTTCACCAGACATGAGTTTTGGGAGAAGCGTATCTCTTAAATCAGTTAGAAGTTTAGTCTCTTGTTGTATTTCGCTTATCTGCAAATACATAGAAGTAACAATGGACTCATAACATTCTACTTTTCTCATATCTAAGTCAGGAATTAATAGATTTCCAATATGTTTAGGATAAATGTGTGGTTGTGCAGATCCTGTTTGTGATTCATAAATATTCTTCTGGTTATACTTTAGTAGATTATACCAAAAGTAAATATTTGATACAATTGTGCTGTCAATGTATGACGAATCTGCAGCCCATACAGGAATCCCCCACAGATTTACAAAACCTGCATTTGCTCCTGATGCAGAAATTGTAATCACGGGAGCTTTTGTATTTGCAACATTATGAAAAGCTGATGGAGTTAAACCGCCAGCAACTACTGGTGTTTTACCTCCTTTTGCATCTGATACTAATAGATTTTTACCTCTATTTGGAAGAAAATACTCGGATATTGAAACTCCAGAATATGAGGCATTCTCCACGAACCACGACTTGAACATCGCCTGTGCCTGCTGTTCTAAATTATCATTTATACGGCGGTTTAAGTCTATCTTAGAATCAATACTTTCCAAAATATTGCCAATTTTTTTTTGTGTAGCTAAATTGGGGATTTTAATGTCGATAGACAGTAATTGTTCTCTTGGCAAATGCTTTATTGTAGTGCCTGTAAAATATGAATCTAATAGATGGCTTTTTACTAAATATGTAATATAGTAGTATACATAAAATGGATCAGCAATATTTCTATTCACTCTAACACGATGCAGGGCTTTTTGAATATATATAGTATCTTTTGATTTCCACATGGCACATCTACCTGGTTCTCCTCCTTCACAGATAACTATATCATTTATTTCTAGCTTATATTTTGTAAGTTCATGATCTTCAAATAACATTGTCTGGCTTGGGTTAATGTTAAATGAACCCCATCTTACGGCAATATTCCCTAAATACATTTGTGGTTTGCCTTTGTTTTTTCTTTGGTCTAGCATTTTGCCTAAGGAACACTCGGCAATTTTGCCTAATTTATATGTAATCCACTGTTCCATAAATGTTCTAAATTATCATTTATGCGCTTATTAAAGAGCACATGCTTATGGGTATTATATTTATTCATAACTCTCATCAGCCAATGTATTTACGGTGAGACAATTTTACGTTATTCTGGTTGACCATTGCATAGTGCATGGTGGTGTCAATCTTAACGTGACCAAGCAATTGCTGAACTTGTTCAACAGGCATACCCTTGTCGATGGCCATGGTTGCCAATGTCCTTCGGAACTTATGAGGATGTACACGAGAAATTTTACAATTTCTTCCTATTTTACGCAATCTACTTTCAATACCTGATATTCCAAGCCTTGCATGTGGCTTAGCAAGTGAAACAAAAAGTGCCTTGTTGCGATCTCGCCTTGAAGCCAAGTATTGTTGTAAATGGATTTTTGTACGAGCATTGAAATAGACCATACGCTCTTTATTGCCTTTTCCAAAAACAATACACTCGCGTTCATTGAAGTTGACATCCTCCCGATTGAGTTTGACCAATTCACCCACACGCATACCGGTAGAGGAAAGCAAATCTATGATTGCAAGGTCTCGAATATTTTTACAGTTGTCACGCAAGGTTTCAAGATTCTCATCAGTGAGAACTTCTTTTACCTGTGTGCCAGTTTTAACTTTATGGATTCTTCTGACCGGGCTCTTTATAATATAGTCTTCCTCTTCAAGCCACGCAAAGAAGGAGGAGAATATACGACGGATATTGTCTATGGTTACTTTGCTTGATTTATGTTTTCGCTGATATACAGCCAGATAAGCCCGTATGTCATCTGTTGTGAAATTAACCACTTTCTTAGGCATCTTCTTGAAAAGCTGTTTGATAGTAACTTCATAGTATTTGGCTGTTTTAATAGAGCAACCTTCAACTTGTTTAGCTGCAAGAAACATTTCCAACAGGCGCAAATTGGATGCCGAAGAGTCTTGTTGAGTCTCTTCGTCTCCCGTGATGTTGTATTTGCTCACAGCCTGGAGCAATACACCATTAAGAGTTGCCAACTGTTCAATATCTAAGAATTCCGCCATTGAGTTAGTAATTTCTTGTATGAATCTTTCTTTCATGTATCTTCGATGTTAATGATTTCTTAATTAAAACCGAAGAATTAAGCAAATAATCAGATTTTGTAACCTATCAGTCCAAGTTGCTTACGTATTTCGTCTTCAAGCTTATGAGATTGTTCAAATAGGTCAGACAACTCCGAAGTTAGGCGAGCCATCTTCTCTTCGAAGGGTTCTCCGTCGTCCTCTGTTTCGGCTATGCCTACATATCGTCCAGGAGTAAGCACAAAATCTTGTGCAGCCATATCTTCAATGGTAGCAACTGCTGAGAATCCCGCTTCTGGAACTAGATTACCTTCTCGATACTGCTCAAACGCTTCGGCTATGCGTGCTATGTCATTTGTAGTTCTTTCTGCTTCTTGACATTTTTCGTTTTCTTCCGGATTGGGTGTGCCGGATGATAATCTCCGATGGGTGCGATCAAACATATATCCCAAGTTACGAGCGTCAATGAAGAGTGTTTTACCCGGTTGAGTTTTCTTTTTATTAAAGAACCAAAGACAACATGGGATTTGTACATTATAAAACAACTGACTAGGCATCGCAACAATACCTTCTACCAAATCTGCTTCAATAAGTTTACGGCGTATATCTCCTTCTCCTCCGCTTTGACTGCTAAGTGAGCCATTGGCAAGTACAAGACCTATACGTCCGTTGTCATTCAGGTGGTAAATCATGTGCTGAATCCATGCATAATTGGCATTTCCTTCAGGGGGAATCCCATATACCCAACGTGGATCATCTTTTAATTTGTCTCCGCCCCAATCTGAAATGTTGAATGGGGGATTAGCCATTACGAAGTCAAACTTGCGGAATGGGTGCTGGTCATTATGAAATGAATCTGCCCAGGTTTCACCAAAGTTAGCCTCAATTCCGCGAATGGCTAAGTTCATTTTGGCTAATCTCCATGTGTTGCTGTTCATTTCTTGACCGAAGACAGAAATGTTATTCATATTTCCACTATGGCGTTCTATGAATTTAGCACTTTGCACAAACATACCACCGCTACCACAAGCCGGGTCAAAAATCTTACCTTCATACGGCTGCAGAACTTCTACTAATGTACGGACTACGCACTCCGGAGTATAGAACTCTCCACCTTTTTTCCCTTCTTCACGCGCAAATTCTCCAAGGAAATATTCGTAAACTCTACCCAAGACATCTCTTGCTTGACTGACATCAAATACGGTATTGTCGAAAATATCAACGACTTCTCCTAATCTCCTTTTGTCAAGTTCCGGGCGAGCATAGTTTTTGGGTAATATGCCTTTCAGGTGGGCATTATCCTTTTCTATTGCTTCCATGGCCTTATCTATGACTATGCCGATTTCTGCAGTTAAAGCAGAATCAGCAATCAATTTCCATCTGCTTTCTTTGGGAACGAAAAAGATGTTGTCACCGATGTATTCGTCTGCATCCTCTGGGTCTCCGTAAGGGTCAGACGTAAGTTCTTCATATTTAGCCTTAAAGCTGTCATTTATATATTTTAGAAACACAAGTCCCAATACCACACTCTTATATTCTGCAGCATCAAGATTGCCACGAAGTTTTTCTGCTGCACCCCACAACTTCTGTTCGAGGGTTTGTTCTTTTACTGATTTCGCTTTCTTTGCCATAATATTATTCTTGATTATCAACAATTAAATCTTTGATACTAACCGAAAGGATGTCGGCTATTTGCTTTAAGGTCTCAAGTGAGGGTTGATTGCGGTTCGCGCAATAACCATTTACGGTACAAAAGCTTTTGCCCAACTTTTCAGCAAGCCAAGTCTGAGATTTATCCTTTTCTACCAATACAGATTTAATACGATTGATCTTCATATTCTTATGATTATAAACATATTTATGTCATTTCTACAAAAGTACGAAAATCCCTTTTCACAACCATGAGAAATACTCACTATTTATAGGATATTCTTAAATATATGGTGGTTGATACTGAAAAAGGCTTTAATATTAGTACGATGTCTCTACCGACCGTAGGCTGACGCTTGCAGAAGTAGGGCCACCGAATGGTTTTGGCAATTGGCTCACAGATGTTGGTCCCCACTTCCGACTTATCGTATTGTATGCGATGCCGGAAGTGACGACCTTTGGGGAAGAATATGCCATTCGGTTTGCTCCGTGTCGGTGACACCAAGCAAAGCTCGGCTGACAGACTGTTACTACTGATGGAAGTTCCAGTCCATTGCCACAGAGAGAAGCAGCAGGGTTTCACTTCGCTCCACTCAGCAGTTTCTCACAGTGTCAATGAGGTTGGAAAACACATCTACAAATGATGACTTGCTCGATGGTTCTACCGAACGCAGGCTTACGCTTGCAGAAGTAGAGCCATCGAATGCTTTATGCAGTTAGCTCACAGATGTTGGTCACCACTTCCGACTTATCGTATTTTATGCGATGCCGGAAGTGATGACCTTTGGGGAAGGATATGTCATCCGGTTTGCTCCGTGTCTGTGACACCAAGCAAAGCTCGGCTGATAGGCTTTTGCGACAAGCGGAATACTCCAATCCGTTGCCATAGAGAGAACCTGCAAGGCTCCACTTCGCTTCACTTTGTAGGTTCCCACAACGGCAACGGTTTTCGGGTAGCTCATCTTCAAGATGGTCAGGATGCCGGGTAACGTGGACTTTCTGAGGAATATGTTTGAGACAGCCTGTTAGGGCTAATCTTTTCCCTTGTAGTCATAATCTGGAAATTTTTGAAAACCGTTGGAGCATCTTGGCCAGATCCGTTTTATACGTGCAAAGGTACTGCGGACGGGAGAAACATCAAGTGCCGCTTACGCTTTCGGACGGAGTACTTTCCGGCAGCCTTCCACAATTTGTGCCAAATTGGGTATTCCGTAAAGTCCTCGGACCTCACACTTGCCTTATTCTCCCTGGTGTCCGCAGTGAGGGGATGCACGAAAAACGGTTTTCCCGACCAAGAAGCTCTAAAGGGCTTCACAAGAGGGAAAAGAATCGGATTCGCAACCATCTAAATTGTTTTGACTATGGATTATCCCGAATTATCCGGAGCAACCATCTCCGAACGTGACAAGGCTTTTGCTAAGGCATTTACAGATTTTGTAAATGGCAGTATGTGTTCACCTGACCAGACTGGCAGGGAACTGACCAGGGCGCACCGCTACCTGCAACAGCAGATGTTCAAGGTGTTCCTCGGCTTCATGAAGCAGCTGGCATACAATTATCAGCAGGGAAGATACGATGACCGCAATGAGTGGGCATCACGGCTTTCTGCAGAAGCCTACCAACGACTCATCGAGTGTGACTTGATTTTTGACCCCGAATTTACGAACTCTAAATAATACAGCTATGTGCAGACTTATGACAACGCAGTTGGAGGAAGCCTTGAAAGGCTTTCCTCTCTATTCCCAGGACGGCAAGGGAAAGGAAGCGATTTGCCGTGCCATTTTTGCGCTCGGTGGTGTGCGGTGGTTCATTCTTGAAGGCGAAAAGGAAGGTAACGATACCATCCTGTTCGGTATCGTCATCGGACTGATGGAGGATGAATACGGCTACATTTCATTGAATGAACTTTCGGACATCGAATTGGATTTGACCAGACAAGGCTTCGGCAAACTGCAAGTGCGGCAGCAGGAAAACTTTCATCCGGTACCACTGAAGAAGTTGCGTAACAGCCGTTTGCAGGAGTTTCTTGCAAGAATGGGTGAATGAATGTGAGAACGAAGTAGTAACAAAATGACCTGCCTTATCCGTCACGGACTGGGCAGGTCTCAAATAGTAGGTTTCGTCTGAGATATGAGGAATGGAAATATAATCAGTATCGCAGCCCAACTCGGTTGGACTGCTTCCGCTCAGTACAAGGAAGGCAAGCTCTTCTTTGACTTCCATCGGAAGACCTTGAGCGGTGTGCCGTTTACCTTCACGGCAGAAATGAAGGACGGCAAGGTAAGTAACTTGGTGAAGGAGATTGAGTCCTTCGTGGAAGCCATCGAACCGGAGACCTGTGCTTCGGAGTGGATGGTTCAGTCGGGTCCCATGGCACCTTCCCGTTTCCGGCAAGCCGTGAGCGACATGGATGCCATCCGCACCGATGCGTGGCTCTTGGCTTGCCAGCTTGCCGAGGCGGACGGCAAATCCGTGTTGGCAGGTCTGCCCTGGAACCAGTGGAACTGAGTTCCGCAACCAAGCAAGTCCTAAGGCAGCCCTCTATTCACGAGGGCTGTCCTTGAACTTGCGTCCTCTTCTCGGGAGACCCGCTTCCTTGTAGGCAATGAGGTCGCTTCCTCGGAAGAGGATGCCCCTTTTATCGGTATGGATCCGGATAAAAGGCAATGGTCGCTCGGGATGGTGGATGTAGTCGTAGATGGTGCATCGGTGTACCCCGAGATAAAGGCAGGCTTCCTTAATGGTGTAGTTCCGGTCGGGAGCTATCGCTATCGGTGTGTTCTTCAAGTGGGTCATAGGCATAAGCGTTTGATGCAGTAAAATTACGAAGAAATCCCTTGTGAGACAATAGCTTCCGTGTGATGTAATGAGGGAATTTGGGTGACTTTGTGGGATTTTGTGATACCTCTTACAAAAGATTAGACAAACATTCATCCGTCTTTCATCCAAGAAAGGATCTTAGTGTGGGTCTGCATCAAAAAACGCCTTCTGCAGTTTCCGGCGGTATAGTTGGGGTGGTGACAAGCTAGCCAGGGTGACAACGGGCTGGAAGGGCTTGGAGCCGCTTCCGAAAGCCCCTGTAATTCAATATCTTTTCTTTTTAAAGAAAAAAGAGAATAGAATAGGGAAACCGGAATTTGTCAACCGGTGGCTATAAAATTTTTACCGCAGATTTTTTTGTCAACGCTTGTCAACGTTTGTCAACGCTAACGGATGTATAAAAGTAATTGATATACAATGATTTTTGCTGTGGCTATCTTGTCAAAGCGAAAATGCCCCCATTCTAGAATATGAAGCGGCTATTTTATAAGGAATAATCCGTGTGAGTATGATGGTGTAGTAGAGAAAGTAAAACGTGCCTGCAAGGTGTTATGGACGCATATTGCAGTAGTGAAACAAGGAATATCCGGCTCTGTGAAGTATGAAGGTAATGACCGCTTACCGTTTTCTCATCTTGCCTACGTTGATATTTTTTTGCAAAGGTAGGCTGTCTCCACCAAACGTCAAATCCCTTGCAGAAAATCTTCCTCAAACAAGTTGAGCGTATTTTCTGCCCTGAATTTGCCTAATTGGTGGCTGCCAGCACTCTGAGAAAAGCAAAAAACATCCCTTCGGACAAGCTGCAAAACAGCAAAACAAGAGGGAAAAAAATCAGAGCGTATGGCACACATGGACAATCACCTCAAGAAGCAGTTGGAAAAACCTCAGACATGGTTCTGCAAGTATTTCCCCAAGCGCATCCGCAACGTCGGTGAAAAGGAAGTGGCTGACAGACAGATGGTATATGACTTCAAGGACGGACGAAACTTTGAGGCAGTGGCACAAATGACCGCAGCAAGCCTAAAGGAGCAGTATGGCGATGATTGCAAGGACATCGTTTTCGTTCCGGTTCCGGCATCCACCTCCGAGAAGAACGAACTCCGCTACAAGGCATTTTGCGAGAGAGTCTGCGAACTGACCGGAGCCATCAACGGCTACGACCATGTAAAGGTAATCGGTGGTCGCCTTGCCATCCACGAGAACCGCAAGTTAGAGAAGGAAATCCGCAAGGTGAGCATCATCGAGTTTGATGAAATTTGGTTCAATGGCAAGAATATTGTTACCTTTGACGATGTAATCACTCGCGGCATCACTTGGGCTACCTATTCCGACCAATTGGAGAACTTGGGCGCACACGTTCTCAGTGGCATCTTCTTGGCAAAGACCCATTATAAAGTAACAACGAACTGACAATGACAGACAATAGAACAATGAAAACAAAGGCAACGGCAAAGGCGGTTGCCTTTACCGGACATAGAGAAATATCCCACATCCACCAAGAACAAGTAAGGGAACGGCTGAAGGAAGCCGTTCTGCAAGCCATCCGTCAAGGAGCGAGCAAGTTCTACTGCGGCATGGCGCTCGGTTTCGACATGATGGCAGCGGAGGAAGTACTTTCCCTCAAGTTGAGCATCCCCATGCTGAAACTGGTAGCAGTCGTTCCTTTCAAGGGACAGAGCGCTTCCTGGTCCATGGTGGAGCAGCAGCGCTATGCCTATATCCTTTCCAAGGCAGACGATGTGGTGCATCTGAGTGAAGACTACTTCAACGGATGCTATTTCAAGCGGAACGACTACATGCTGTCGCATTCCGGTAGTGTGATTGCCTACTTTGACGGCAAGCCGAAGGGCGGCACAGCCTATACTTATCGCAAGGCAAGGGAGAAGCGGATGCCTGTCGTCAATGTGTATTAGGCAAGCGATGTTATACGCTTTTTATATATTTTCTGAAAAGCGTATAACATTATTCGGAAAACTGCTTATCTTTGTGCTGAAATAGTGTTTAGACCATGGATAATCAGGAAAAACAAGTGATAAATCAAGCGAAAAACCAGCCCAAGAAACCCGGCAGAGGGGGTAAAAGACCAGGTGCAGGCCGCCCCAAGGGAGATGGCACCAGTAAACTCTATGCTTTTCGGGCTGATAAGGAAGTGGCTGCCTATCTAGACAGCCAGGAGAATAAGACGGACTTCATCAAGGAATGTATCATCCGGCAGATGGAAGTAGCTAAAAGCAGGCAGGAAGACGAAGCCTTGATGCAGTGGGGAGAAGTGATGCCTACCAGCCGTATCAAGCCGATGTCGCTGCCTTTCTTTGATGTGAAGGTAGTGGCCGGTTTCCCCATTCCTTTGAACAACGATGAACTGGCGCAGGACATCGAGGTGTTGAAGATGCTGTGCCCACACCCGGACTCTTCATACTTGATCCGCGTGCAGGGCCGTTCGATGATTGAAGCCGGAGTGAATGATGGGGACATTATCATAGTAGATAAGAGTGAACGGAACCCTACGGAAAAGCAGATTGCGGTCTGTGAACTGAATGGGGAATACACGCTGAAACGGGTTTGCAGGAAGGGAGGAACCCTTTGGCTGGTTCCGGCCAATCCCGAGTACCCCGAGATTGAGATCACCGAGGGCGATGATTTCAGTGTTTGGGGAATCGTGACATATATCATCCACAAGCCTGTTTACTAAGCCTTTATTATGATAGCATTAGTCGATTGCAACAGCTTCTTCTGTTCTGTAGAGAAGGTATTCCATCCCGGACTGAACGGCAAGCCCGTCTGTGTGCTTTCCTGCAACGATGGCTGCATTGTGGCCTTGACTCCGGAAGCCAAGGCACTGGGACTGCGTCGTGGAGACCCCATCTTCAAGAAGAAGGATATAGTGCAGCACTATGGGGTGAAGCTGTTCTCTACAAACATGTATCTCTATGCGGCCATGTCCAAACGGGTGAACAACATTCTGCGGTCTGCTGTTCCTCATTCTGAAGTCTATTCGATTGATGAATCCTTCCTCTATCTGGATGGTCTGGAGAAGTTCCATAACCTGGAGGACTACATGCGTGGAGTGGTGGAGAGGGTACGACTCTATACGGACATCCCGGTTAGTGTAGGAATTGCGCATACCAAGACTTTGGCGAAAATTGGCAGCAAGTTTGCCAAGCAGTACAAAGGCTACCGCTCGGTGTGTATGATAGACAATGAAGTGAAGCGCCGGAAAGCGTTAGCGCTTTTTGACCTTTCGGATGTGTGGGGAATCGGCAAACAGACCCTTGCCAAGCTGAACTACCTGGGCATCCGTACTCCTTTGGAGTTTGCCGACAAGAAGGAAAGTTGGGTGCGAAGCCACTTCACCAAGCCGGGACTGCTGACGTGGAAGGAACTGAACGGCATTCCGTGCATTGATACTTCGGAAGTAGCGCAGCGGCAGACCATCTGTACCAGCCGGAGTTTCGGGAATCTGGTTACGGACTATGATGCGCTGCAGGCATCGGTAGCCAACTTTGCCGCCAGTTGTGCCAACAAGCTACGGGGACAACATTCACTGACTTCTGCCGTGACAGTCTTCGTGTTGAGCAACTGCTTCCGGGAGGACCTTCCTCAGTATTCCTACGGGCAGACGAGGATCCTGTCCATGCCGACTTCGGACACGATTGAGATTACACAGGCGGCGCTGAGTGTGCTGAAGGAGATTTACCGGGAAGGCATCAGCTACAAGAAGACGGGAGTCATTCTGGGAGACATCACGGATGCTTCCTATATCCAACAGAACCTCTTCGATGAGGTAAAGAACCGGCCGGAGCGGATGCAGCTCATGAAAAGCATTGATGCACTGAATCACCGCTTCGGCTTGCGAAAGATACATCTGGCCGTGGAGGGCGAAGAGAAGCAGGCCTGGCATGCCAAGAGTGAGTTCCGGAGCGGTAACTATCTGTCGGACTTGAAGGAAATACTGACTATCAGGATATAAGGCAGTAATATTCACTTCTTATACTTAGGTAATAATAAAAATAATTGATAGACATGAAGAAAATAAAATATACTAGTTCAAGATTATGCTTTAAGGCTGATGAAATAGAACCATTAAATGATTCCGATGTATTTATTATACAGACTCCACAGGGGACTTTTCAGTTTACAAAAGCTGAGTTTTACAGGGAATTTTCTAATGTGACAAAAACAAAGAGTTATAGAGAAAATGGAGTCTATCATTATTCAGTAACCCCCAAACGGGCTCTATCGTTTTTGATTGATAATACTGGTTCGTTAGGATGTAAGCAGGTACCCTCCAATGATTTGGTTGGCGAGGATATAAGGTCAAAGATACGTGAGATTGGGGCATTATGGCGTTCTTCTCCCAATAATCCATCTATAGACCAGGAGGTGGTTAATCAGTGGGAGAAACTTATAGATGATTGGATTGAGGATTCGAATATGCCATTGATTGTCCGGAAGGAAACAAATAAACGTGGACAAGCTTTTAGACATAGCATCACCGGACGCGAAATAATTATTGCTGATAATTCGGTAGCTCTTTGGGTTTATGGGCATGTGTTGAAGGGAAAAGTGTTTACATTAAGTCAAATCAGAGAACTGCTGCAGAATAATGAATTGCCTGTTGTTTTTATGGCGACGAAAGAGATTAGGAAAAATGCCAAATATGCAAAAGCTCTTGGGAAAAATCCCTTGTCTAACTGGAAACTTTGTCATATTGAATCTATAGGGTTAAATACTAATACCCCAATAATTGATTTAGATATAGAAGTTATCGAGGAGCATTTTAGGAAATATGTTAGCCCTAAGAATATGTTTGTCTTACCAAAGGAAATTGGAGATTTGGGTGAAATAGAAGCTTTTATAGAACAGCAGAAGTGAAAGACTCTCTTTGTTCGTTTTATGAAAAGAAATGGTCTCGTTGAATATTCGAAGAAACTAAGTGTCAGGATATAAAATAAGGGCACCGATATTCGATACCCTCCAGCTTACCTTGGCTTGGATTTAGTCTGCCAAAGAAAAGATTTCTACTGTCTTGCGGCCTTTCTTGGTTTCTTCTGACTGTACTTTGCCTTCTCTTGCCAGCCATCCGATAGCTGCCACAATTTCTTTGTCGGTCAGTTTGGTTTCCTTTTTCAGCTGAGTCAAATCTATTCCACCTTTTTCATGCAGTACGTTCCATACGGCACCTGCATGTGTGCCAATTAAACTAATGTCCATATTGAAGATGTATTCTAAAAACGATGCAAAAGTAGTGCTTTTTGTGCTGATTTACAAGCAAAAACGTAGTTGTTTGATGTTTGTTTGAGGTGCTTTCATTATCTTTGTGCGTTTTTTAAGAATGAAGAAATGACTAAAGCAGAATTGTGTAAGAGAATATCCGATAAGACCGGATGTGATGCCCAGACTGTACTGGCAATAGTGGAAAGTTTGATGGTGGAAGTGAAGGAATCACTGGAGAAGGGAGAGAATGTTTATCTGAGAGGCTTCGGCAGCTTCATTGTGAAGCAGCGTGCCGAAAAGACTGCCCGAAATATTTCGAAGAATACCACTATTATTATACCGGCTCATAACATCCCGGCTTTTAAGCCTTCCAAGGAATTGGTGAAGTTGGTGAGCAAGCTGGAGGATTGATGACGGGTTTTTAAGTGGAAAACCATAAAAGCGAGTCAGTACATGGCTCGCTTTTATGGTTAATTCATACCTATACATCTGTACTACTCTACTTCAATAACTTCCAGTAACCAGCTTTGGTTGGACCAACATGTTCAACGATTTGTTTCAATTCTTCAATGTCGCGATGAATGGTACGGGCATTGACACCTAGCTTGTCTGCCATTTCCTCCATCGTAATCCTCGAATTCTTCCTGATTAACGAGACTATCGCTTGATGGCGCTTATTCTTTTTGGAATTTTCTTTCTTGTCTGTCGGCTTTTCAAGAGAAATATTTAAATCGTCTTCATCGTTAGTGGAAATGGTTTCTTGGGACATTTGTCCGTTTCTTGGGACATTTTCCATGATTTCTTGGGACATTTTCTCGTTTCTTGGGACATTTTCCACCGTTTCTTGGGACATTTCCATATAGGTAATGGAGAAGATGAATTGTGAGCCGTTGACGATTTCCACTTTGTAGTCGGGATAGTACAAGGGGGCATAGCGCAGGATATTACGGGTGCCTGAGCCCATATCTTCCACCCAGGACAACTCATGGAACACGCGCACCAGCAGCGGATTCTTGGTGTAGTTGCTCAATTCCTGCAGTGTGAGTTCACCTTCGGGAATTTCCGGAAGCAGACGGGTGGGGTTCTTCGTGACTACCCGGTCTTTGAATACATGATAGAAGCAGGCATAACCTGTACTGAAATCACTGTGTACGCAAATGTTGGCCACAATTTCACGGAAGAGGTCCCAGCGCAGGTCTTCCCGTTGGGTGGTACCTTCTGGCAGGTAGAACTTGTTCGGCAGGTAGCGTTCCGTAAACTGCGTCAGTCGGTCATAGACCTTGATCAGGTTACAGCGCATGGTGATGCGGTCGTCGTACCGACTGGGGAAGCGCTTGATGTCATTGTATTCCTCGTAGGTACACATGTGAAATAGCGCCTCGAAGCGGTAACGGGGCATATACTCTTCAATGGCTTCTTCCTTGCCAAACAGAATGAGTGCGGCATACTTCAACTTCAGTTTTCCGGTTTCCCTTTCTTTCTTGGCCAGACGGGTATAAAGCAGTATATCTTCATCTGTCAGCTGCAGCCAGGGATGGTTCGGCTTGATGACTGCCAGGATATTACGGCAATACTGGAAAGTATCACTGTCCAGATCTTCCAGTGTCAGTTCTTCTACAATCCTTTCTTCAAAAAGATGCGGATTCTTTCGTTCAAAGAGCGAAAGCAGCAATTCCGGCTGGTCGGTTACATCAATGTCTGCATCTCCATTGCGGTCCCAGTATTTCCCCTTGTAGCGGTAAACGTATTGTCCGCAAGGAATGTCCAGATGCAGGACCACCTTCCCCTCAACGGTCAGTATTTGCGGTGTAAAATAGGGACAGGGCAAGAATAAATCCGGATTCTTGATGGCCGTGATGATATTCCCCTGCAGCGTGGTAGCTTTGTCTGGATTCACTCCGACAATTTCACCATTATCCTTGACTCCCACAAGGATGTGGCCACCACTATGGTTCAGAAAGGAGCAGACGGTTTCATACAATGAATCAGAAATCTGTTCATAGCATGTCTTGTATTCTATTTGAGCATTCTCTCCAGCTTGGGAGAGCTTGATAAATTGGTCTTCTCTCATGAGGTTCGGTAACTTGTTTACAGATATATATTGCATGGTCCTATCATTGAGGCCCATGATACAAAGATAATTCTATTCCCTGAATGTTCGAAATAAAACGGCCTTTATATCATGGGGGTTAATCCTATCAGTTATCTTATATCTCGGAATCATCTTCACTGTTTTCCGTAATCACTTCCGTTTCCAGTTCCAGTCCGAACATCTCCTTGAGTTGCAGATAGTCGAAGCAAAGCGCTTTGGGACGGTTCACCTTCGGACTCTGGATGACCTTACCGTCTTTCACAACCGTCACGCAATCCGGGTTACCACTGGGCAGCAGGATGTAGAAGCGGTCCTGCTTGGTGCCCAGAAAAGCCGGATGGGATTTGAGGTACGACAGAATGGTGGACCACGACGAGCGGTTGGCCGTTATGTTCTGGGTGGAGTTGCGACTGCTGAACAGCGAGGAGATGGCTGCCATGTTCAGGTAGAGTATCGGACGGGCTTCCATGAACTCCATATCTTCCTTGACATTCATCGGACGGAACTTCTTGAGATAGCGGATGTTGAAGTGTACCTTTTCTGTACACTTTCCGATGGACTGCCAGCCCTGAAGCATGTTCCAGAAGTCGGCCACTTCGGAGCTTTCCTGGGCCAGTTCGTTCTGGTTACGCATGCCGTTGATCGTGGTTTCCAGCATCTGGGCGTAACTAAAGGGAAGATGCAAGGCGGATTCCAGCGTTCGCAGTGTGGCCAACGGAATAATCCAATTGCCGAAGATACGGTCATGGATGCCTTCCTGTTCCATCTTGATGGCAAGTTCCCGCTTGGTGAGGGAGTACATATCGGGAAAGTTCTTCTCAAACAGCTCCCGATGTTTCAAAATGTCGAGGGTCAAATGGGTCAGGCCCAAGTTGCAGATGGACTGCAGTTCCTCGTAATGTTTTTTCTCCAGGACGCTGAACGAGGTCTTGGTGTAGGCCAGAAAGAGGACACGGGTATAGAGCGCCATATCCTGTGTCGGTTTTTCCTGCCCACAGATGACGACTCCCGTGCTGACGATGGTCTGAGAGGCCATGCCGTCCGTGTTGCTGTTCTTCTTGGTCTGACCACCACCGCCCCAAAGACCTTTGAGGAAAGCTATTTTACGCACATCGAGGTCGTTCTTGTATTCGTCAAAAACAACCAGGGTATTGACTGCCTGCGATACCCGGTCGTTCATGGCCGGAACGGATGCCACACCCATGTTGGGCGGTTCCACGTCATGCAGGAAGAAGGCCTGCAGGCTGGTAGCCAGCGTGGTCTTACCAGTACCTTTCTCACCGAAGAGGTTCAGGATGGGAAAATGCCGGGTGCGCTTATAGACCACGTCCCGGAAAAGGGTGGCTATCAGGTAGCCGAAAGCGATGCGGGCGTTGTTGCCAAAGACTTCCGTCAGCTTTTCCACGAACGAGCGGAGAAGCACGCCGTTGCTCTTTCGGTGCACCATCAGTCGCTCAAACTGGTAAATTTCCGCATTGTCCCGGTAGATTTTAGAAGTGGCGGGAATGTAATAGGCATGGTGGCTGTCATCCTGGATGATGCCCATTTCGTCGGCTTCATGAAAGATGCCATGCTGAAAGATGCCGTTGCCGAACGCAAAGAACTCCTTGTTTTCGTTCCATCCGAGTTTGCGGATTCGCTCGGCCGTTTGGGTGCGAGAATAGAGGAACTCCTTGACACTGTTGAGCTTGTCTATTTTGCCCAGCCATACGTAATTGCCGACCGAACCGATTTTCTGCTGAAAGTTAGAGATGGAGCACATTTCGGACTCCTTCAACTCGATGATGCAGCTGTCCCGGAAGGAGTTGAACAGCCGGAAGAGGCGGACACCGTTATTCTCATCATGGATATGGAACAGGGGTTCCATCCGAAAGTTGGAAAGGCGGATGGGGTCTTCATCATCCTTGCCCAGGCAATAGTAACAGTTGTTGCGGACAAACAGGTTGAGCTGCCGGAGCGCATCCGTCTCTTCCTGCTGCTTGTCCATCATGGTCGGCTGTTTGGCCCTCTTGGCCTGGTTGCGGGCTTGTGTCACGGCATCCTTCCACAGGCGGGCCTTTCCGTAGATCTTACTCAGCTGCTCGATGCACTGTTCATATACGAACTGGTCCTTTACATAACGCAATAAGTCGGCAATCTGATTGACACAGTTGATTTCCCTGAGCAGTGAACTAGCCGTGGCAAACTGTTTCTCTGCCAGCCAAACGATGAAATGCTTTTCCTTCAGGTTGCGGTAGATTTCTTCGCTCAGGATGTAGCTGTCCGCATCTTGCTTGATAGGAACTTCACGGGGAGCGTTTGGGGGAATGTTTTCCCCTTCATAATGGCTGGCCAGTTCCTCTTTCGTCAGTTCCTGGGTGCCGAAGGGCAATTCCTTGACCGTGGCATGGAACCCTTTTCGGATGGCCAGTGCGCCGCATTCCATCACAGCCTTGAAGCCGGGGCCGTATTGGCCTTCCGGAGCCACATCGGAGTCAGGAATGAAACAGAGGGAGGACTTGTAGCGTTTCAGCAGGTTCAACTGGTTCTCGTTCCAGCTGGTTCCCAAGGAGGCCACCGTGTTCTCCAGACCGATGGATTGCAAACGCAGCACATCAGGGGCTCCTTCCACGATGATGAAGTTCTCGGCATCCCTCAATCGAAAGGCGCGGTCGATGCCAAACAGAGTCTCTCCCTTGGTATAGAGCACACTGGTGGCGGAATTGATGTACTTGGGGGCATTCGGATTGGCGCCGATGTAACGGGCCGTATAGGCGATGATACGTCCCCACCGGTTCCGTATCGGAATCATGATCCGTTCGCGGAACATGGGGTAACTGGTACCATCCTCCTTCCGTTTGAGCATGCCCAGTTCAAACAGCAGTTCCCCTTTCAATCCTTTCTGCTGACAGAAATCGCGGAAGGCGGTGCTGTCTTTCGGGGCATAACCCAATCCAGCCTCAGAGCAAAAGTCTTCCGGCCAGCGGTTGTAGGCATAACACCGGGCATTTCGGGAATCCTCCGTAGTTGCCAGGCGAAGGTTGTCCACAAAGAAGGTCTGGAGCATATCCAATGCGGCCAGAAGGGATTCCTTGTGTTTCTGTTCGGCTATGGCTTCCCCGCTTTGTTCCTCCTCCTTTTCATAATCTACCGGGATTCTGTGCTGCTTGGCCAGAAAATACACTGCATCGGTGAAGGAAAGGTTTTCCTTCTCCATGATAAACCGGATGCCATCGCCTCCCCGGTTGCAGCCGAAGCAGTGGTACAGGTTCTTGGACAGATTCAACGAGAATGAAGGGGTTTTCTCCGAATGGAACGGACATAGCCCTTTCATGTTTAGTCTGCCGTCACGCGAGAGCTTTACGTACGGTTCCACGATGGATTCGATGGGCAGTTCCCTGACTTTATCAAGTGTATCTTCGCTAATCATAGCATGCGGAGTTTGAACCAGCAGTCCAGAATGGATTGCCCTGTGTATTTCAGACGATGGAGATTGTCCGGATTGATGGGCTGTATGTGGCCGTTCATCCGGTATTTACGGAGCGTTTTGTAGCTGACCTCCAAGGCAGCACAAGTCCTTTTGACGGTATAGACACCATGAGGGTCTACTGATGGCTTTGTCTCATTCATTTTTCTTTAAAAAACGAGGAGAATACCTACAACATGGCAATCAGATGATAGAATTTCATGGCTATTTCTCTTACTTTCTCATGTCTTTTGGCAGTCTCTTGTACCTACTAATCTATTTCTATGTTCCGTAAGACTACAACTATACTGATGGAACAAAAAAGGTTTATGTATAGTTCAGTTTGATTGCATTGATAACCTTTTCCCTCTTTGTTGATGCTGTTTAGTTCTTATTTTGTATGCTTTACCGTCTTTTTAATACTGGTAATGGATGAAAGAGGCGGGCTTTCAAAGTAATCCTGGGTGGTCTTCTGCAGCATACGAAGGTCGGCGGTCTTGTATTCTACCTTCCCCGGACGCTTGTAGCATACCACCTTTCCCTGACGTTTCCATCGATCTACGTTTCGTCTTCCAAAGAGCTTGTAGGCCTTTCTCTGACTGATGAATTCAGGATCGTCGTGCGTGTCTTTTAGCGCCTGAACTAGTTTGTTAACCAAATCATTCAGAAACACATCGTAAGGGACTTCGTGGTCTATAAATTGTATCGAAAACATAATTTTGATAGTTTGGTTCTATAATATGCGTTTCACCTTGATGATGTGGTTTATCCGATCGGTCTTGGTGGTGTATTGACGACTCATGATGGCGCCCAGTTCGGATGCCTGAGTTCGTACACTTTTTAGTTTCTCAATGGGGAAGGAGATTTCGTCACCTACGTTAAGAGCGATGAGCGACGGACGGATTTTTGCCGAAATTTCTACCATAAATCTTGATTATTTAATGATTAATGATTAACTTTGCACTCAAATACTGAGAGCTTTATGCTCGCAAAATAACAAAATAGTGTTTATATAGCCAATATTTGAATGATATTATTTTGATTGAAGCTTAAAATTTAACTATAGACCATGGAAGTTGCAGTAAAAAGTGTGCATATAGGCGAGGCAATAGAGAAACGCCGGCTGGAACTTGACATCAGTAAGTCCGAACTCGGACGTAGAATTGGTGTCTCCCAGCAGCATGTCAACAGAATATTGAAAAGAGATACGATGGAGAGTAAGAAGCTGGTTGACCTATGTCATGCCCTAGACTTTAACTTTTTCACCTTGTTCTGTGAAGTTCCCCCTCAGATCTCGGCTTATCTAGCTGCCGTAACGCTTCATGGTGATGCCAACAACTGCATATGTGATGCACAGTTGATCGCTGAGCTGACCGCAGAGCGAGCCAAGGTTGCACAAGCACAAGAGCGAGTGGCGGAGTTGACCGAGAAAGTGGAGATGCAAAAAGAGTTTATTGAATCCTTAAAGAAGAATTTAGAGGATAAGAATGCTATCATTGAGCTTTTGCACAAAGTCCAACAATGATGCTACCTTATTATATAGTGGTATTTTACATGTTGTTTTAGACTTGGTTTGCTTTTAGTTTGACCAGTCTCGGTAATTTACTGATAATCATGATATGATTGCTGCTGTAGTCGCTGCAAAAATGCTTTCTATTAGGTTTTTTGACAAGAAAATTCAAAAGGTTTCTTTTTAGTTTTCCAATGTGATTGACCTTGTTGATAATCAGAAGCATTTTAATGTGGCCCAAGCTGCGGTAGAGGAATAATCTCAACAAAATCAAGGGTTCTTGAAAAGTGTTTGCGATAAGTTTTCCAAACATAGCTAACCTTACTGATTTTGAGAAGCTTTTCCGAGCGGCGCAGGCTGCCATTGAAGGCTGATTTCAATAATACTGAATAATGACATTTA
>OGFL01000238.1_pt1 | contig 60736 bp, 57 predicted proteins | sample 1570911 | NCBI WGS metagenome assembly OGFL01 (sample SAMEA2582050, study PRJEB24529) | metagenome | biome: Human gut stool | place: China | collected 2011 | reverse complement strand
AGCATGATGTTTTAACTTTTCAGCTATAAAATATTTGCAAAACAGAAGTTCCTCCGAATATTCCTCATATATCTTTGTAACATCTTCTTCCATAATAGACCTCTCACTTGCTTAAAACTTTTGTTTAGAAGTCTTTTTGAGCATTTGATAGCCTTCTGTTCCGCTAATTTCAAGCATCGAATATTTCTTTAGCATTTTCTCTAAACTTATACGAATTTGGACAGGGGTATAAGAAGTTAATGCCCCTTGGTTAATGATAGACTTCGTCCAATTTCTTTGCTGATTATAGAGGCTCCAAAAACGATTCATATCAAAATTGGGATTCTGTGCCGCTATTTGTTGCACCATTGCGTTAAGCGTATTTCGATCTGCTTCCGAAACGCCTTGCGGAATCATATTTCCCATAGCAGAAGTGATATTTTGCGCTGTAACTCCGGTGCAAGCATTATTAAGATCGGCCACAATAAACTGCGATTCTATATTTGCCAAAACATTTTGTGTTATCTGAAAGGAATTCTTTTGGAAAGCCTTCATGAGCATCTGTTGTTCCTGAATCTCTGACACATACTCATATAGTTGATTCAGTGCTGTATAGCTGGTCGCGTCCATTTTTCGGACAAAGTAATGTTTGTACTTGTTCCAATAATCCGTATCCATCAAGGGTAGTGATTCATAGAACGCCGTTTCGTTTAATTGTCCGTCAACAATGAACGTAGAGATTTCCCTTAACCGCTCCTGGAATTCATCAATTTGAAGGACGATAAGAGAAGCTGCATCAATCTTTTTCTTCCGTTCCTGCAATATGTAAGTTGCAAGGGCAAAGCTACCTACGATAATAAGCAAAATGTTTGCCCAGTTATCTTTTATAAACTCTAACATACTTTATACTCACCTCAGATACTGGCGTAGTATTTGACTCAAAACCATAACATTTGCTGCTCCAAATAACTCCTCTGCCAACATTTGCTGCTGTTGAGGGGATAATTTTTGAATTGATCTCATTGCCTGAATCAAATCCTGCTTTGCTTTTTTATAATCGTCTGTGGGCTCCATCCCCAGTGTTAATTTATATTCTTCCATTTTATTACCTCACCCAAAGTATTCCTGCATTAGTGCCTTTTTTAGCGTTTCAAGCTTTTCAAGGCTGCGGCTGATGTTGGCTTTTGTCTTTTCGGTTTTCTTTACAAACACAGCAAATTGATTTTGTAGTTCTAGGGGTGGGAAAGGAAAGGTCATTTCTGATAGTTGTCCCTTGCTTAGTATCCCTTTAAGTGACATATTTATGGTGCTATGTATTGCAGGCTTTGATAGTAGCATAAGCCAATATAAATACAGCACATCATCTTGCTTTGGGACAATAGCATTGATTTGCTGATTAAATGCCACCCGGCGATCCGCTACTGCTACATTGCCTATACAGTTAATACTTCCAGCAATACAAGTCATGAGCAAGCTGCCTGCCTCTACAAATCTGCACTTATGAAAACCTGTCTCCGATAAGTATTCCTGTGCCTCTGTAAGCAATACAGCAGGGGTATTGATGTTATCTGATTTAATCCATTCAATAAAATTCCCATAATTCTCCGGCTCAGCACGAGAGGGTGTGTTTCCGGTAACTATATCACATCGTTTTCCCAGTGCAAGTTTCTCCCACCCCATAGGATTCTCCACTGGGTCTCCAAACATCTCCACAAACCTTGCCTTGACCATCTCATCCAGCTTGCCCAACTGCTGGCGGCGTTTGGCAATCAGGTCGCTGACTTTGTCCAGCACCAACGCAATTCTACGCTGTTCGTCAAGGGTTGGTAGATCCATCTCAATTTCTTTTAATGCAGAAACAGTAAAACTTGCTTGGTTAACAGATTTTTTTGTAATTTTTTGAATCTGGCCTAAAAATATATTTGTTGCAAAAAAGTAAGTTGCGAACGGCGGATAAACAATGGACTTATTCGCGCGCAACATTAGCAAATTCATCCCGTGAATGATTTTTTCATTTCCCTGTTTTTTATAGAGTGCAACTTTCCCCAAATGTTTTTCGCTATTGATATGGGACATCAAAATATCCCCATCCTGAAGAATGTACTCACGATATTTATCTGCATCTTCAATCCCAGCGTAGCCAAACTTGCTTCGATCAATTTCTCTATTTGAAATTGTTTCAATTCTCGTAATCGGAAGCCCGCCTGCTCCATCTGCTTGTCTAATTGATGCTCCATTTCTTATAACCGAAAAAGCATCCCCCAATCTCGCCATCACAACATCCCCTCCAATTCCTCCAGCCCTGCGTTGATCTCCATTTCCAGCTCATGCAAGTCTGCCATCAACTCCGTGGTTGAGGGGTACTCCACCGGAACATACTCCACCTTTTTGTACTTGTTGATGGACAGGTCATAGTCGTTGTCGGCAATTTCCTGCCTGGGCACAAAAAAGCTCTGTTCGGTGCGTTGGCGTTCGGCTTCCTGGTCCAGATGGTGGAACCGCTCGATAATGTCCGGGATGTCGTTCTCCGTCACCTCACTACGCTTGTCGTCCAGGGAAAAGCCGTCGGCCTTCATGTCATAAAACCACACGTTTTCCGTGCCGCCCGCGCAGGTCTTGGTGAACACCAGCACCGCCGTGGACACGCCCGCATAAGGCTTGAACACGCCGGAGGGCATAGAGATCACTGCGCGCAGCTGGTGGTTCTCCACCAGTTCCTTACGGATGGCCTTGTGGGCCTTGGAGGAGCCGAACAGCACGCCATCCGGTACGATGCAAGCGCACTGACCACCCTTTCTCAGCATCCGTAGGAACAGGGCCAGAAACAACAGCTCGGTCTTTTTGGTGTTGGTCACGGCTTTCAGGTTGTCGTTGATGCTTTCCGCGTCCACGGTGCCCTTGAAAGGTGGATTTGCCAGACACATGGTAAACTTATCGCTGATCTGGTTCTGCTTGGAAACACTGTCCTTGTAGTCGATCTCCGGGTGGCTGATGGAGTGCAGCATCAGGTTCATCGCAGAAATGCGCAGCATGGTGCGGTCTGTGTCAAAGCCGGTGAAGGCATCCCCAGCAAAGTGCTCCCACTGCTCGGAAGTCATGGTATCCTCGTAGTGGTTGCGAATGTACTCCGCGGCGGAGACCAGAAAGCCTGCCGTGCCGCAGGCCGGGTCGCAGATGGTGTCGTTCGGGGTGGGTTGCAACAATTCCACCATCATTTCCCGGATGTGCTTGGGAGTGCGAAACTGGCCGTTCTGCCCAGCGGTAGCCAGTTTGCCCAGCATGTACTCGTACAAGTCGCCCTGCATATCCAAATCGGCAATGTCATGCTCATACAGGTCATCCAACCCTGTGATGATTTTTTGCAACACCTGCGGCGTAGGAATCAGGAACATCGCATCGCTCATGTACCGGGCAAAGGCCGTCTCATTCTGCACATCACCGCTGGAATCGTCGGCGATTTCCACCAGTTCCCCCTGCTCGGTGAAGTCCGGCAGGCGGCCATGTTTCATGTTTTTGATGGCAGGGAAGACCCGCTGGGAAATTACATTGAAAATATCGCGGGGATCGTTGTTCTTGAATTTACTCCAGCGCATGGACTGTCCAACGGCAGACTGGGGGAAAATCTTCTCCATCTTCTCGCCAGTCATATGCTCAAATTCTTCCGTTTCCAGCTCTTTTTCGTCCAGAGAGCGGATAAACATAAGATAGGTCAGCTGTTCGATGACGGTTAGAGGATTGGTAATGCCGCCCGCCCAGATGTCCGTCCAGATTTTATCTACTTTATTTTTAATCACACCTGTAATCATGCATCTATTCCTCCGTTTTCTGTATCAGGGATAAATTCCATCACGTCTCCGATATTGCATCCCAGCACGGTGCAGATTTTTTCCATGCTGTCCATGGAGACAGGCTCACCTTTACTTAATCGTGCTAAAACATTGGTGCTGATTCTTGCACGGTGCATCATGTCGGTTTTGCTCAAACCATGGTCGATCAACTGTTTCCACAGCCGATTGTAACTGATTGCCATCCCGCACCTCCTGATTTTTCCTATTTACTAGTATAACGGATATTGTGCTAAAAGACAAATAAAAATCACGAAATCGTGAGCTATTGATTGACAAAAACGTGGTCTGGATATTGGAATCCCAGACCACGTTTTGCTTTGAGTAAGACAGGCTTGCCATCAAATCATTTGAAAATGCTTTAGTGCATCCATAATTGCAGCTTCCTTTTCCGGCGGGCACTGTGGCACTTTCGCGTCTTCTTTCTTTGACAGATTATAATTCTGCCCCACATCTAGCCCGCACTTCCGCTTGACTTGGGAGATATACAGGCTGGACACCTTCAGGCCGTGCTTTTCCAGCACATAGGCTTTGATCTCATCATAGGTGGCTTTACTCTCCGCCGATGTCAAATCCAGCTCGTCCAGATTCAACTCCACCTCGATATGCTGCTTGGTGTTGAGTTTGGACAAAAGTACGACCGTCTCCACATGCCCGGTCATCGGAAACTGATCCACCGCCCAGGCCTTCTCAGCCCGATATCCTTTCTTCTTAAAATACGCCAGATCTCTCGCCAGCGTCTCCGGATTGCAGGAGACATACACGACGCGGTCCGGGTTTAAGATCGCGACGGCGTCCATGAATTCTTCGGTGCTTCCGCTTCTTGGCGGATCCATGAAGACGACGTCGGCGTGGGCATTCTGGGATGCCATCTGGACCATGAATTTTCCGGCATCATTGTTGTAAAAACGGATATTTTTCTCACCGTTTACCTTCGCGTTTGTGACTGCATCCCGGACAGCGTCCTTATTTAACTCAACGCCGATCACTTCTTTTGCCGCGGATGCCGCAACGATCCCGATCGTTCCGATCCCACAGTAAGCGTCAACGACCATCTCTTTTCCGGTAAGGCCTGCTGCCTCGATCGCCAGGTTATAGAGTTTCTCCGTCTGGACCGGATTGATCTGATAGAAGGATTTTGAGGAGATCCGGAATTTTTTCCCGCAAAGAACATCCACGATAAATCCCGGTCCGTAGAGGACGTGCTCCTTCTCTCCGAGCACCATGCTGGTGTTCCGGTCGTTCACATTCTGGACCACGGTCGTGATCTCCGGATGGACTTTTCTCAGCGCTTTTACAAAGTTATTCTTTGAAGGGAATACCGGCGATGCCGTGATCAGGACCACCATGATCTCCCCTGTCGCATGGGCTGTTCGCACCAGAACATGGCGGAGGAAGCCATATCCGGTGTCCTCATCAAATACCTTCATCTTGAACGACGGAAGAAGTTCCCGGATCGTTCCGATGATCTCATCCGCCTTTTTATTCTCGATCAGACATGTTTCTACCGGCAGAACCGTGTGGGTTCCCTCTTTGTAGACTCCGGAAATGATCCTGCCTTTCCGGTCTCTCGCCATCACCGCATGAACCTTATTTCTGTAATGGAACGGATCGTCCATGCCGATGATCGTCTCGACCTTGCAGAACGGGCGGAGAAGGTCTGCAACCTCTTTCTTTTTGTGCTCTAGCTGCTTCTCATACGGCATGTCCAGATACTGACACCCGCCGCAGGATTTAAAATGCGGACAGAGAGAATTCTTTTTCGCTGCATGTCCATGATGTTCTGTAACCTGCACGGCTGATTTTTTATCCATGGATTTCAACGTTTTTTCTGTGGAAGTCCATGGTTTTCCTCCGTTTTTCCCCGATTTCCCGTTATTCTGATCTCCCCGTGCCCGGGTATTCATCATTTCTCCGGATTTCCGGTTTGTTCTTCCAGTCCCGTTTGTCCACTCTCTCTTTTCACTCATTTTCTTCATCTTCTTATCCCGGTTTTCTCTATTTTCCATCTCTTGTTTTCTCCATTCTCTTTTTCTATCTTTTATCCGGCTTCCCCTATGTCCTGAAATGCCTGTATTGACATCCCAGGTTCACAGAATCTTACCCTTTGCAGACATTTCCCTTGATTCTCCCAACACACCTGATTATAATATCACATAAAGTATAGCTTTTTTCCCCGGATTATTCTACATGATTTTACATAAGTTTCATCACTTTATCCGGCATCCACTGCCTGCGCACGGCGGCAGGATCATGAAACACAGCATTTTTACTCAGACAGAAAGGACATACACTCATGGAAAACACATGCAATCACGACACTGCTCAGCCAGCTTCCACTCCATCCCCTGTCGCCGAGACAGGCCGTCCGAAAGATTGTTCCGGACGTCTTGAGACAGAGATCCGCACTTACGATCTTCTCGACTCCTTGAATATCCCCTACACCCGCGTCGACCACGAAGCCGCATTCACGATCGATGCCTGCAACGGTGTTGACGAGATCCTCGGGATCCACATCTGCAAGAATCTCTTTCTCTGCAATGCGCAGAAGACAAAATTTTATCTTCTTCTGATGCCGGGCCACAAAAAATTCAAGACAAAAGTCCTCTCAAAGCAGATCGGCTCCGCCCGACTCTCCTTCGCAGATGATGATCACATGAAAGAATATTTAAAGCTGACTCCCGGTTCTGTCAGTGTGATGGGGCTTATGAACGATCCGGAAGGTCATGTAAAACTTCTGATCGACTCCGATGTCTTAAAGGACGAATATTTCGGCTGCCATCCGTGCATCAACACCAGCAGCCTGAAGATCAAAACATCCGATATTCTCGAAAAATTTCTCCCGGCCGTTCACCATGAACCGACGATCGTGGATCTTCCTTGGGAAGAGTAAAAGAAGAACAGGAACATGACTCCTCAAAAAGTCTTGTTCCTGCTCTTCTTTTTCCTTTATTCTTTATCCTATATCCTTTTGCTGAACGCTATTCTCAGACTTTCCGCCGGACTCGCAGTACTTTCCCATGTATAGGAGATTTCTCTTGCCCGGCAGAATCTTTGTCCTAACTGCCTGTCCACCAAAAACGGAAGCTGCAGGTCAGAAAGGACCTTTTTTCCCTTACTGCATCACACCGCTCGCATTGAAGGTATAATCCACACCGTCAATGTTCTTCGTCGTTCCTGTCACCATCGCACCTAACTCTGCCGGATCAAGATAGTACCAGTAGCCGTCCGGATTTACCCAGCCGCTCATTCTTCCGCCATCGCGGTAGAAATACCATTTTCCGCCTTCCTGCTTCCATTCACCGCTGTCGATTGCGGTTCCCTGTGCAGCCTTCGGAGCATAGTCTTTATATGCGAATTCCAGGCAGACATGTCCGTTGATCCCGTTTACACGTCCTTTATCTGTGCACTGCCAGATCGTACGGCCCTGATACTGTCCGTCCGCGCCATATCTCGCAAGCCAGAGATCGTATTTGATCTGGTTTGTATCCATCTCGTTCGTAAACTTACTGTAATCGCTGTAAACGATCGGGGTATATCCGGCCGCAGCGATCGTGTCACAGAACGCATTTACCACATTTGTCAGATCCTGCACTGATAAATAGTCCAGAATATATTTTGATTCCACATCCACGGCAACGGGAAATTTTACCGTATATCCGGACATCTTTCCCAGAGTATATTTTGCTGCCGCTTTTGCCTCATCGACAGTCCGGGTCTGGAGGAACACATACGGGGCCGCCTGAACTCCGTTTGCGGAAGCCCCTTTCATATTTTTCTCATAATATTCGTCCATGGTATACTGTCCTTCATATCCAAAGGATCCCATACGAATATACGCAAAGGAGACATCATCCGCTGCAACCTTCGCCCAGTCGATATCGCCCTGCCATTTGGAAACGCTGATGCCGCGAAGAAGCGCCCCGTCCATATTTTTTCCGTTCGCGTCTACGTAAACACCGTTGACCTTTTTCCATGCACTTGCCGGATCACTTGTCGTGGTATCCGTGGAGGCCTTATTCTGGTCCTCGTATCCCGGTCCAACCGGAGTCTCATCCGCAAAAGCTGTAAAACTGCCCTGTGTGATCATAAGCGCTGCGAGAAGCGCTGTCATATATCGAAATTTTTTCTGAAACATTCTAAAACCGCCTTTCTCTTTTCATACGTCTTTTTTCCTGCCAAAAGTCATAACCTTGAGGCTTCTATCATCTGAATATCGATCGTAAACTGCATTCTCCATCCAATGTCTCTCCAAAGCTTCGGCATAAACATCCCTTTTCTTTAAGACGTACCAAGTATACTACAATTTCCCTCTTTTTTTATTAAGAACTTCTTACGTTTTCGTTGTCACACATCTAAGACTTTGTGGCAAAATTCCGTCCAAACCATAGATGCGGACACATTGGCAGATGTTCTGCCAGGAAAAGCATAACATTTTCCTACCTGATCGACAAACGGTCGATTTCATACATAAAAAGCCGTCCTCACTGGACGGCCTTTTCCTCACGCCGAGCGCGATCGCCTGCGCCAATTTTCTTCTTCCACAAGTGCATCTCATTGGCACATCGTGCCCTTTTGCTTAACAGAAAATCCCCTGTTAAACAAATGAAAACACGCTTCGCGAGTTTCCCCTTATTATCGCGACAGTCGCCAAGGTCTCGCGCAAGTGCGGACTTTGACCCGTTATTCGCGTAAATAAGAAAAACCCCTGAAAAATCAAGGGTTTCGAGCGGAGACGGAGGGATTCGAACCCTCGTACCGGGATGAACCGATAAACGCATTTCGAGTGCGCCGCGTTACGGCCGCTTCGCTACGTCTCCGGAATGTCTGCTTTTTGAAAAAGCAGACTATATATTATTATACATATTTTTTTCGATTTGTATAGAGGATTTAAAAAATTTATTTTAATTCCCCTCCGCAAAATACGCATCCACCGCTCCCGCGATGCCGCTCGCGATCTTTCCCCGGTAGCCATCGTCCTGAAGCCAGGTGTCCTCGTCAGGATTGCTTAAGAATCCCATCTCGAGCACACAGACCGGGATCTCGCACCAGTTGATATCAGAGGAGCTGTCCGTCTCCTGGACACCTCGATTCTTCGTTCCTGTCGTCCCGCAGACGGTATCCACGATCTTTTTGGAAAGATTGTAGCTCTTGTCATGAAGAGACGCGTTGTAAGGGTTCTGGGCTGTCATACAGGTTGCTAATGCCCCATAGACACCAGAGTTGTCCATGGAATCCGCGTGAAGCCGGATCAGGATATCCGCGCCGCTCTGATTTGCTGCGACGGACCGCTCCGCGCTGCTCATGTTCACATCATTGCTCGTCCGGATCATGACGACATGGTATCCGCGGTTTGTGAGCTCTGTCTCAAGCTTTTTTGCGACCGCAAGAGTGACCTCATATTCAGGGATGCCGCTCGCCGTTCCAACCGAGCCTTCCGGCATCTTCGCCTTCATCGTCGAAGAGGACGGGCCAATCGGCTCCTTGGAAGTATTGGCTTTCGCCTGGTGTCCCGCATCGATCGCGACGGTATGTCCGTTAAACGGAACTTCCGGAGCAGTCTCCGCGTCATCGTTCGCCGCGGCTGTATAAGCCTCCGCCGCTGACTCTCTAGCTGCCGCGACACTCTCCTCCTCCGACATCTCCGAAGCCATCTCCTCTGATTCGGAGACCGATTCCGCATCCTGCGAGCTTTCGGCCGCCTGATCTGCGCTCATCGTCTCCCCGGCAGGATTGCCCAGTGCCTGAAGATCAGCTTCATCGGCATTTTCCGTTCCCTGTTCCTCGCCGGATCCGCTTTCTGACTCCGCTGCCGCAGTCTCGCTGCTCAGATCCACCGCCTCATATTTTCTCGTCCCATTGCAGCCGGAAAGCACCAGTGCAAAAAAGGCCGCAGAAATAAGGAATCGGAGGAGTCCGTTTCCCTTTTTCATCCTGCTCATAGGATCGTTCCTCCTCCGACTACGCATTCATTTTCATAAAATACAACTGCCTGTCCCGGCGTGATCGCACGCTGCGGCTCTTTAAACCGGCATTCCACGGTTCCGTCCGGGAGTTCCCTGATGATACACGGAGATCCCTTGTGGCTGTAGCGGATTTTCGCGAGAACTTCTCTCTCCTCGCCATGAAGTCCGTCGATCGCCATCCAGTTCACATCCCTGCAGATCAGATGATCGGAAAATACATCATTTCCTTCGCCGATCACAACCTCGTTCGTCTCCGGGCGAATTCCTGTGACAAACACCGGATGGCCCATCGCGAGGTTTAAGCCCTTTCTCTGACCGACCGTGTAATGAGTGATCCCCTTATGTTTTCCAAGGATCACACCATTTTTATCCACAAAGTTTCCGCTTCCCGGAACACTTTCGGCTTCCCGCTCGATAAATCCGGCATAATCATTATCCGGAACGAAGCAGATCTCCATACTGTCCTTCTTCTTTGCTACGGCAAGTCCACGGTCCTCGGCGATCTTTCGCACCTCGTCCTTCGTGTAATCACCGATCGGCATCAAAGTTTTGGAAAGCTGGAACTGGGTCAGGTTATAGAGCGCGTAAGTCTGATCCTTCGCCGCCGTCACGGAGTTCCGGATCGTATAACGGCCGTTCGGAAGCTGGCTGATCCTTGCATAGTGACCGGTCGCGATATAATCGGCTCCGATCTCAAGGCTGCGCTCCAAAAGCGCCTCCCATTTTACATAGCGGTTGCAGGCAATGCACGGATTCGGTGTCCGTCCGTGCAGATACTCCGCAACAAAATAGTCAATGACATTCTTCTGGAATTCTTTCCGGAAGTTCATAACATAGTAGGGAATTCCAAGGGTCCACGCGACACGTCTCGCGTCTTCCACCGCGCTGAGTCCGCAGCATCCGCCGTTTTCCTCAACGGTACAGGAATCCTCTTCCTGCCAGATCTGCATGGTGACACCGATCACATCATAGCCCTGTTCCTTTAAAAGACAGGCCGCAACCGATGAGTCCACGCCTCCTGACATTCCCACCACGACTTTTTTCTTCATTAATATTCCTCGTCCTCTTCATGCTCACTGATATCGGACACCGGCTTCTGTAAGCCTTTGATCTCGATATGGTGCTTTTCTGCATAATCCCAGAGTGCTGCATGGATCGCTTCCTCTGCAAGCAGGGAGCAGTGAACCTTTACCGGCGGAAGTCCGTCAAGTGCTTCCATAACTGCCTTATTAGTTACTTCCATCGCTTCCTCGATCGTCTTTCCCATTACCATCTCGGTCGCCATGCTGCTTGTGGCAACGGCAGCACCGCAGCCGAATGTTTTAAACTTACAGTCACGGATGATATGTGTCTCGTCATCAATGTCGAGATAGATTCTCATGATATCGCCGCATTTTGCGTTTCCGACAGTACCTACGCCGCTGGCGTCCTCAATTTCTCCCATGTTTCTCGGGTGCTGGAAATGGTCCATTACTTTCTCTGAATACATTATTTTTCCTCTTACTTTCTGTTCTTCTTAATGAAATCCTCATAGAGCGGGGACATTGCGCGAAGCTTCTCCACGATCTTCTTAAGGCAGTCTACAGTATGGTCGATCTCTTCCTTCGTTGTCTCCTCGCTTAAGGTAAGGCGTAAGGATCCGTGCGCGATCTCGTGCGGAAGTCCGATAGCTAAGAGCACATGGGACGGGTCCAGGGAACCGGATGTACATGCAGATCCGCTGGATCCGCAGATTCCGTCCATGTCCAGCATGATGAGTAAGGACTCACCTTCGATAAACTGGAACGCAAAGTTCGCATTGTTGGAGAGACGGTTTGTGCGGTGACCGTTTAAGCGTGTGTACGGGATCTCGTCCATGACACGTCCGATCAGGTAATCACGGAGTTCTGTCTCTTTCTTCTTATTATTCTCAAGCTCTGCCATCGCAATCTCGACTGCTTTTCCGAGACCCACGATTCCCGGCACATTCTCAGTTCCGGCACGGCGTTTTCTCTCCTGGGCGCCGCCGTGGATGAAGGAGCGGAGTTTTAAGCCTTTTCTGATATAGAGGAAGCCGACTCCCTTCGGGCCGTGGAACTTGTGTCCGCTGGCGCTTAACATGTCGATATGGTACTCATCCACATTGATCGGTTCATGGCAGTATGCCTGAACTGCGTCGGTGTGGAAGATAATTCCGTTTTCATGGGCGATCTCACCGATCTCTTTAATCGGCTGGATCGTTCCGATCTCGTTGTTTGCGAACATTACAGAGATCAGGATCGTATCCGGGCGGATCGCCTTCTTTAACTCGTCGATGGAGACGGTGCCGTACTCATCCACCGGGAGGTATGTGATCTCGTAGCCGCGCTTTTCAAGATATTCACAGGTGTGAAGGATCGCGTGGTGTTCGATCTTTGTTGTGATGATGTGTTTTCCCTTGGATGCATATGCCTCCGCAGTTGCGATCAAAGCCCAGTTGTCGGACTCGGAACCGCCGTTTGTAAAGTAGATCTCATTGTCCTTTGCGCCGAGAGAATTTGCGACCGTCTCTCTTGCCTTTGCGAGCGCTTCCTTACACGGTGTGGAAAACTCATATACCGCAGAAGGGTTTCCGTAATATTCTGTATAAAACGGCAGCATGGCTTCCACGACTTCCGGACGTACCTTTGTCGTAGCCGCGTTGTCGAGATAAATTACTTTCTTCATTGTTCCGCCTTTCTGTTTTAAGAGGTTCAAAGCCTGATAACACTATTAGTTTATGCCATGACCCGCGAGTCAGCGCCGCAAAAAGCGCGGACAGGCCACAGATATTTTACATTATATACGAAACCCCTCAGGAATTTCAACCGGTATTCTCATGTTTTTTCATAAATACACAGTAAATCACTAAGTATTAAAGAATTTGTGATGATTTCAGACTTCATATCAGTCATCCGTCTGCGATAAACCGGATTCATATCATTCCCCTGCTCCCACATATATATAACCGAATCCTTCTGCCATTTCGGAGCTGCCATGCCTTCTTCCCATAAGCCCCATCCACTCATCACCGGAACAATTCTTCTCACAGCCGCCGGTCTCCTCTCCCGCGTCCTCGGCTTTTTCTACCGGATCTTTCTCTCCCGCACGATCGGCGCCGAAGGTCTCGGGATCTATCAGATGATCTTTCCGGTCTACGGGATCTTTTTCTCCTTGTGCGCCGGCTCGATCCAGACTGCGATCTCCCGTTTCATCGCAGCGGAGCCGGAACATGCGAAGCGGACGCTTGTTTCCGGATTTCTCCTTTCCTTTTCCATGTCACTCTCCGCGGCCCTTATGATCCGACATTTTTCCGGATTTCTCGCGGGATCTGTCCTCATGGAACCGCGGTGCGCCCCGCTGCTCTCCGTCATGGCCTTTGCAATCCCCTGCACTTCCGTCCATGCCTGTATCTGCGGCTACTACTACGGAAAGGAAAAGGTGTCTGTCCCTGCAGCCGCCCAGCTCTTTGAACAGATGATCCGGATCTTTACGGTCTTTCTCCTGGCATCCATCTGGATCGAGAAGAAGATTCCGATCACGGTGTCGCTCGCGGTATTCGGCCTGGTGGCCGGAGAGGCCGGATCTGCTTTGTTTGTCCTGATATTTTTTCTTCTTTTTCATGAATTTCATGGAAATAAAAATAATTCAGCAAATTTCTCCGATCATGCCGCGCACAAACCTCATAAATTTCAAAGTACCGCAGATATTCCGAGACTCCTGGATTTCCTGTCTCCCATGAGTGCTCTCCTCGCTCTCGCCGTCCCGCTCATGGCCAACCGGCTGATCCTGAACCTCTTACAGAGTGCCGAGACGATCATGATCCCGGAGCGGCTCACTGTCTACGGCCTCACAAGGTCCCAGGCTGTCAGTACATATGGGACTCTCACCGGCATGGCAATGCCGTTTGTCCTCTTTCCCTCTGCTCTCGTAAACTCTCTGGCTGTGGTCCTGCTGCCGTCAACCGCCAGACACCAGTCTGCCGGAAACACCTCCGGCATCGCGGACGGGATCTCCATGTCCTTCCGCTACAGCCTCTACCTCGGGATCTTCTGCATAGGGGTATTCACGGTCTTCGGCGAAACTCTGGGGCTGCAGATATTTAAAAGCCAGGACGCCGGATCTTTCATTCAGATCCTCGCCTGGCTCTGCCCGTTTCTCTATCTTGCCACCTCGTCCGGCAGCATTTTAAATGGCCTTGGAAGGACGAAGCTCACATTTTTCCATCACCTGGTCTCGCTCCTCGTCCGCATCGCTTTCGTGTGGTTCGGGATCCCGGTGTTCGGGATCCGTTCCTGTCTCTGGGGGATGTTAGCAAGCGAGGTTCTCCTCGCCCTGCTCCATATCCTGGCACTCCGAAGGATCACTGCGTTTGAATGGAACGCATGGATTCTGATCGGGAAACCGGTATTCTGCCTGCTCTGCGCGCTCTGGATCTTCCGCCTGTTCCCGGAAGACTTCCCGATCCCGTCCGGTTTTCCGGAATTTTTCCGCACCGCCGTCCGGATCCTCATCCTGTCAGCCGCCTACTTCCTGCTTTTGCTGTTTTTCCACAGGAAACCGCAACGCTCCGCTGCATAAGTCAAACAAACCATTCCGCTACTCGTCAAACTCCACTGTCACATAGTATCCGCGGTCATTCTGGATGATGTCCTTCACAATGCCCTTTTTGCTCTTCAGACGCTCCGTAAAACGGAACAGCCCCGACATGGCCACCGCCGGCTCGATCATGTAATTGACATTGACCGGTGTGACCGACTCGCTGACATCCACTTCCTGCCCGACCTCAACGAGGCCCGGGCGCTCCATTTTAAATACGATCTCTCTCATTTTTATCCTCTTTTCCTGATAAATACAACAGTTCTTCCGATACGCTCTTCTAACAGAAAAAGCAGATGCCGCCAGCCCGCTTTTGTCGCGTTCTCTGGCGGCATATAATCTTTTTTCTTAGTCAGACATGACTCCCATCTCTTTAAGATGCTGAGTAACCTATCCCAACGAAAATCCATTCTGCAGTTCAAATAACCGTTCTGCGAAGGTGTGTATCATCCAGCGACCATCATTTGCATGGACCTGGTTTCCTTATTACTTACCCTCGTAAATGATCGCGGAATCCACATCATATTTCTGAAGTTTCTCTCTTCCCTTTAATCCCGCAAGCTCCATCACGAAGCAGATTTTAACGACCTCGCCGCCGAGTTCCTCCACGAGCTTTGCGATCGCTTCCACGGTTCCGCCGGTTGCAATCAGATCATCGATGATCACGACCTTCTGACCCGGTTTGATGGAATCTTTATGAAGCTCGATCGTTCCGGTGCCGTACTCTAAGGCATACTCCATAGAAACAGTCTCTCTCGGAAGCTTACCCGGTTTTCTTGCCGGGACAAAGGATTTTCCCATCTCATACGCAACCGGTGTTCCAAAAATAAATCCTCTGGACTCCGCGCCGACAACCACATCGAAATCCACGTCCTTCACCATCGCAAGGAGAGAATCGATCGCCAGCTTAAATCCATCCGGATCCTGTAAGATCGAGGTGATATCGCGGAAAATAATTCCCGGCTCCGGGAAATCCGGAATGCTTACAACATAATCTTCCAGCTTTTTCATAACTTTTCTGGTTCCTTTCTTTCTGACTCACTATTTCTGCAGCGATCCTGATTTCATCTCAACCAACTTGTTGGCTTTTCATTTTCCGGGCCACCGCTGATATTCTGTTTTCGCAGCAATCTGGTCCTTTTTCCAAAGGACCTCTATTGGCGGTTTCCGTTCTCTGCCGGAAACTCTTTTTTATTTTATCACATGTGTATTTTTCTGGCAACCACGAGAAAAAGCCAAAACCTTAGTTGAACGCCCATCTTTTTTGTAGTATAATCGGAACCAGTTCCGATTTGCGTTGTTTGTCACCTAAACGAGGTGGAAGTCTAATCTGACTGAGATAAAATATTACAGAAAGTTCAACGCCCGGCTGTCTTTTCCCATGCCAGGCTGTTGTTTAAATTGGTGAAGCAATTATGAAAATATCTACAAAAGGCCGTTATGCGCTCCGCATGGTCATCGACCTGGCGGAACACACCGAGGATGGGTTTATTTCCTTAAAGGATATCGCCGCCCGCCAGGGTCTCTCAAAAAAATATCTGGAGCAGATCGTCCCGCTCTTAAATAAGACCGGAATGCTCTCCACTACCCGCGGATACCAGGGCGGATATCGTCTCGCGAAAGCTCCGTCGGAATGTACGGTCGGTGAGATCTTAGAGACCACAGAGGGCAGTCTCGCCCCGGTCTCCTGCCTCGAGCACACTCCGAATCCCTGCGAGCGCTGCTCCGCCTGCGACACGCTCCCGGTCTGGGAAGGATTAAACCGCGTCATCATGGACTACCTGGACGGCATCACGATCCAGACGATCCTGGATCAGAAACATGAGCTGGAGGAGAAACACAGACTGGCAGCGGAGGAGATCTTAAACAGTGTGAAGGGGCCATGCAAATCATAAGATTGGCAGCGCCGGTATCGGTCAGGTCTTCCACCTCATAATACCAAATGATATAAGCTTCGTAGCTAGTTCCTTCCGAAATAACTGCTGCGAAGCTATTTTTTCTTCGATCAGTTACAGTAGACAGCTACTCTCACCCATCAGAAATACACTCACAGATCATCTTTTCATCTTATATCTCCTGCGTTCCTCCTTATGTTTTGCATAAGCCTGCCACCAGCGTTTTCCTGCAGTTATACAGCCACAGCAAAACAGCAGCCACATGCACTTTTTTTCGCACTGGCTGCTGTTTTTCGTTCACTTATTGAGGGGGAATATCATATTGGGAGTATTTTGCAAGGATCTTATGATCTCCGGAACGATTCCTGCCAGGCATTCATCGTCCCGTATCATTCTGTAAAAACAGTGGATTATTCCTGTAATGTCTTAAATGCCTCGTCGAGATCCTCGATGATATCGTCGATGTTCTCAGTACCGATGGAGAGACGGATCGTGTTCTGCTTGATGCCCTGATCTGCAAGCTCCTCATCGTTTAACTGGGAGTGGGTTGTGGATGCCGGATGGATGACAAGGGATTTTACATCGGCAACGTTTGCGAGTAAGGAGAAGAGTTCCAGGTTATCGATGAACTTCTTCGCAGCCTCTGCACCGCCTTTGATCTCGAAGGTAAAGATGGAGCCGCCGCCGTTCGGGAAATATTTCTTGTAAAGTCTCTGCTGCTCCGGATCATCGGATACGGACGGATGGTTTACTTTTTCTACGAGCGGATGGTTGTTTAAGTACTCAACGACTTTTAATGCGTTCTGTACATGACGCTCTACACGGAGAGACAGTGTCTCAAGTCCCTGTAAGAAGATGAATGCGTGGAACGGGGAGATCGTTGCACCTGTATCACGAAGTAAGATCGCACGGATCTTTGTGACGAATGCAGCTCTTCCTGCTGCCTTTACAAAGCTTACGCCATGGTAGCTCGGGTTCGGCTCAACTAAGGACGGGAACTTTCCGCTTGCTTCCCAGTCAAAGTTTCCGCTGTCGATGATCACGCCGCCGATCGTGGTTCCGTGACCGCCGATGAATTTTGTTGCGGAATGGAATACGATGTCTGCGCCGTACTCGATCGGTCTTACAAGGTACGGAGTCGCGAATGTGTTATCCACTACGAGCGGGATCTTATGTGCATGAGCGATGGATGCGAGCTTCTCGATATCGACAACATCGGAGTTCGGGTTTCCAAGTGTCTCAACATGGATCGCTTTTGTGTTCTCCTGGATCGCATTCTCAACTTCCTCGTAGTTGAACGGATCAACGAAGGTTGCTGTCACACCGTACTCCGGAAGTGTATGTGCGAGGAGGTTGTAGGTTCCTCCGTAGATGTTCTTTGCTGCAACGATGTGGTCGCCTGCATGTGCAAGGTTTTCAAATACATAGGTTGCTGCCGCTGCACCGGATGCAACTGCAAGTGCTGCAACGCCGCCCTCAAGTGCTGCGATTCTCTTTTCAAATACATCCTCGGTCGGGTTTGTCAGTCTGCCGTAGATATTTCCTGCGTCTGTGAGTCCGAAACGTGCTGCCGCATGCTCGCAGTTTCTGAATACATAGGAAGAGGTCTGGTAGATCGGGACTGCTCGCGCATCTGTCACCGGATCCGGCTGTTCCTGTCCTACATGAAGCTGTAATGTCTCAAATTTGAAATGTCTCTCTGCTCTTGTCTTCTTTGCCATAGTATTTTCCTCCTCTTATCTCGGACCGGGATGTCTGTTTTTATGATACATTCCCGTAAAAGTTTTCGTTTTTATCAACCAACTTTTCCTATCTGGTTGAAAGGTAATCCTACCATAAATTGGAAATCCTGTCTAATTGGAAGTACTCAATGCTTGCTATAGGTTTTACTTATATTGATTTGCTGCAGAACTGCTCCACGTCACCCCACCAGTGCTTGACGCACTCCCCAAGCATGCGCAGCCGCCTGCAACAATCTTTATTTTCCCGTACTTTCTTCACGTATGTTCCCCTCTCTGCATACTCTACCTATATATGTGAATTAAAAAGAGAGGTCATCTCCTGTTATGAAAAAGATCATGATCCCGACAATTCTCGCAGTTACCGCCGCTGCGCTTCTCTCCGGCTGCGGTCATGCTGCGGATTCTTCCCTCACACCCGTCACCTTAAACGAAGTCGCCCACTCCATCTTCTATGCGCCCCAGTATGCCGCCATCGAGCTCGGCTATTTTGAGGACGAAGGCATCGATCTCACTCTGGTGAACGGTGCCGGGGCGGACAAAGTCATGACGGCTCTGGTATCCGGCGATGCCGACATCGGATTCATGGGTTCGGAAGCCAGCATCTATACTTATATCCAGGGCGATGAGGATTATGCCGTAAACTTCGCCCAGCTCACCCAGCGCGCCGGAAACTTTCTGGTCGGACGCACATCGGAAGCTGATTTCAAATGGGAAGATCTCGTCGGAAAGAAGGTCCTCGGCGGCCGGGCCGGCGGCATGCCGGAGATGGTGTTTGAATATATCCTGAAGAAAAACGGGATCGACCCGAAAACCGATCTCTCCATCGACCAGAGCATCAGTTTCGGTCTCACGGCAGCAGCCTTCACAAACAACAGCGCCGATTACACGGTCGAGTTTGAGCCATTCGCGACCGCCCTGGAGCAGGAGGGAAACGGCTATGTCGTCGCCTCCCTCGGAAAAGACTCCGGCTACGTTCCCTACACCGCCTACAGCGCAAAAAAGAGCTATCTCGAAAAACATCCGGAGCTCATCCAGAAATTCACAAACGCGATCCAGCGCGGTCTCGATTATGTGAACACCCACTCCGCTGAGGAGATCGCAGAGACGATCAGACCGCAGTTTAAGGAGACTGATCCTGAAAAGATCGCGATCATCGTCGACCGCTACAAAGCACAGGATACTTGGAAAGAGAACACGATTTTCGAGAAAGAAAGCTTTGAGCTCCTTGAAAATATCCTGGAGGAAGCCGGGGAACTCGATACCCGCGCTCCGTATGAAGATCTTGTGAATACGGAATTTGCGAAGATGGCGGCGGGGAAATAAGATCTCATATTCTAAATTTTCCCAAGAATAAAGGTCTTACCGCCGACAGCTCTTTACGGAATTATGGCAATGAAAAAAGCAGAATGTCTGACACACTTTTGAGTGTATGAACATTCTGCTTTTATTTCATGAATATCATTCTCCCTTTTTCCGATAATACGAAGCCTGACTGATATCCAGAATCTTACAGATCTCACGTACCTGGTCACGGAGCGGCAGATTCTTATATTCTGCACCTAATCGGGTAATGATCTCTGATTCCAATAACTCAACATTTTCACGAAGTGGACGATAAATGTTGATTCCCGGAGCAAATATATGACGTTCCTCCGGAATTTTCATTTTAGAAGGCATATTATCATCCGAAAGAATGGAACCCTTTTCAAACGTCATCATATATTCGATGCAATTTTCCAGCTCACGCACATTTCCTGGCCAGTTATATGCTCTCATAACTGCCAAAGCTTCATCAGAAATCCGCCGCACTTTCTTGTTCAGGATCTTGTTGTACTTTTCGATAAAATATTTGCACAAAACAAAAATATCTTCTTTTCTTTCCCGGAGCGGAGGAATATGGATCGGCACAACATTTAAACGATAATACAGATCCGCTCTGAATTCTTTTGTTTGAATCATTTCCTCCAGATTTCTATTGGTAGCGGCTATGATCCGCACATCTACATCGATCGGTGCTTCTCCGCCAACACGGTCGATCTGATGTTCACTCAGAACCCTGAGGAGCTTTGCCTGAAGGTATAGCGGCATTTCTCCAATCTCATCCAGGAATAAAGTTCCATGATTTGCCAACAAAAATTTTCCGATCTTTCCGCCTCTTTTTGCTCCGGTAAATGCGCCGTCTTCATAGCCAAACAATTCACTTTCCAGAAGTGTATCCGGGATTGCTGCACAGTTGACCGAAATAAACGGATGCTTTCTCCGTACTCCATGCGCATGGATCATTCTTGCGATCAATTCTTTTCCTGTACCGCTCTCTCCGGTGATCAGTACACTCACAGAATTATCTGCAACGATTTCTGCCTGATCGATCGTTTTTCGCATTTTACAGCTGGAAAAAATGATCTGCCTCTCGATTGCTACATCCGGTGTGTTCTGAGTAAGATCATTTTGTATCTTTGAAAACGGACTGAAAATAAACAGAATATTATCCAGAGACTGATTGATCGGATATATCTGCACCTGAAGAGAGAACTGAACTTCACCGATCATTTTATGGATCTCTGTGATCTGTGACCGGTCTTTCTCTGAAAAGTGATCTAACAAAGCTAACAGCTCCTGCAAAAGTACCGGCTGAACTTCGTCATCACCATAATGAAGGTATGTCTTCGCACAGCTGTTGATGTGAAGGATCCCCTGCTCCTTTGAATAGAGAATGATCCCCTCCTGCATCGTATCGATCACAGCATTTAGTCTGTTTTTTGTCAACATCGTGCGCTCCAGAAGATCTTTTTCTTTATACTTGCTGGCAATCAGATCCGTAAGGTTTTCAATATAGCGAAGCAATTGCTCTTTCTTCTCGATCAGGATTCTTTGCTGGTTTTCTGTGAACGAAGCAAGCACGATCACAGCCTCCATGTTCCCGTCAATATAGACCGGTGCAGCGATCAGCGAATAATATTGACTGCCTTCATAACTGCGCAGGCGTACGTTCGAAGCAACATATTCGCTCGTGTCGATCGCGATCACCGTCTTTCCGGATTGTATCACCTGGTTTGTATAGCTTCTTTTCCATTTTTCATCGATCGCTTCATTTTTCTTGTAACTTTCCGGCTGAAAAAAGTCTCCGGTCCAGGCAATCCGCTCAAATGGATCGATATTTAAAATCGTCATTTCCAGATCGATCACGACCGAGAAATTCTCCAGAAGTTTTGACAGATACTCTTTCATTTCTATCAGACTCATATTTTATTCCCACCTCATAAACTCCGGAAGTCCTGTATCCCGTTTTTCTTAACATCGTATGATTTTTCTAAAACCTGTTAAGGATAATTATATCATATCCAGAAACAAAGAAAGACCGGAAAATTCCGGTCTTCCATGATTTTTCACTTATACATGATACATTTCCGGCTTCCTGTCTTTAAAGGAAGGAAGTTTCTTCCGCACTTCCGCGATCCGATCAGTGTCGATATGAACCGGGATCAGATCTTCCCTCTCATTTCCGCAGGAGATCGGAACACCCATCGGGTCAACCGCAACGCTCTCTCCGAGATAAGTTGGACCACACTGGTCACATGCAAGCATGAACACAGTATTTTCGATCGCACGCGCTGTGATCAGCGTTCTGAAATGATGGCTCTTTAAATCACCTTTCACCCACGCCGTCGGCATGATCAGAATATCAGCACCTTTTGACACCTGATCTCTGGCCACCTCAGGAAAACGAACTTCGTAGCAGACAAACAGACCAATCTTTCCAAATGGAGTCTCCACCGGCTCAAAAAAGCTTGTTCCCGGCTTGATATTCGTTGATTCCTTGTATCCAAATGCATCGTAAAGATGGGTTTTGCGATAGGACTGAACGATCTCACCCTGGCTGTTCAGCATGACCGTCGTATTGTAATTTCGGTCATCCGCATCATCCTCAACCTTTTCACGCATTCCGAAAAACATCCAGATCTGGTTTTCCTTCGCAAGTTTCTGCATTCCTTTTACAAATGGTCCATCTAACGGCTCTCCAACACCCAGGATCACAGAGCGGTCAGTTCCCGCCGGATAATGGCTCATAAATACTTCCGGAAATACCATAAAATCCGGATGATACAGCTTCACGGCTTTTTCTACCGCTGCTGCGGCTTTTTTCAGATTATCTTCTGGAAGCGGAAGTGCTTCCAGCTGCGCTAAAACAAATGTACTTTGCATGGGCTTACTCCTTTCGACCGGACTTTCGATCCGGAGATGAAACAATAATGACTGACAGAAGGATGGCAGCAATTCCGACTGCTGTCCGTCCCGTCATAACTTCATGATATACAAGAATTCCGATCAGAACACTCGTCAGCGGTTCAAATGTGGAGAGCATCGATGCGCTCTGAGCACCAATATATTTTGTTCCAAGCTGGAAAGCAGTCGATGCGACTGCCCCGGCCAGCAATGCAAAGATCACTGTGAGGAACCATCCAACTGGTGCGATATCCAGCGTAAAATTGCGGGTGAGAACCGATATGATCAAAAGCTCGACTGCTCCTATCGCAGAAAGCCAAAAGCTCAGCTTATATGGATGGATATTCACCAGACCGCAGTGATCCAGAAGTAAAATATATGACGTATAGGTAACTCCGGATGCGAATGCGATCAGGAATCCTGTCATGCTGATGGAACCGTCCATGTGGCAGAGACAGATGATCCCTGCCACACAGAATATGCAGCTGACCGCTTTTTTTCCGGTAAGACCTTCATGGTAAAATATAATACTCCCGAGAAGCACAAGAACAGGATACACAAAATGGATCGTTGTTGCAAGTCCGGAAGGAAGATAATTGTATGAACTCCACAAAAGATACGGAGTCAGGCAATATCCCTGAGCACAGAAAAACAATTTTCTGAATTCCCTGCCGTCAACCCTGAAATCCTCATGGAGCCAGATCACATTAAGGATCCAGAAGGCCAGCGCCGTTATCAGCATCCTGAAAAAAGATAACGTGACAGAATTTCCGCCAAGCGCGTAAATCTGTTTTGACAGCAGTGGATTGAATCCAAATAAGACCGCTGATAAAATTGTTAATAATATTCCTTTTGTTTTCATGATACAGTCCTACTCCGCATGTAGATCAGGCAGCTATCATTCTCCTCTGGCCCTCATTCTCTTTCCGAAGAAAATACCAAGTCCAAGAAGCAGGATCAGAAGTCCCCAGCTCCAAATATAGACAAATAATGGTTTTGTCATGACTAATGCCATGAATACCAGGGTGTACTACAGCTGATAAGTATATCCAAGTGTACTTGATGATGTAATGTTCGTCGCCGCATTCGTCTTGAAATCCGGATCAACAACCTTTAAGAGAAGAAGTCCTGTCGCAAGAACGCCGCAGCACTGTCCAAACAGACCAAGTTCTGTCTCAAAACGACCGTTTTTCGGAAGAATGTACTGACCAACAATAAATGCAAATACATAGGTACCGATTGCAACACCAACGCTGACAACAACGAGTGCTGCGCCGTAGGAAGCAAACACTTCAAGGCTTGTAGTTGCCAGTGCAGCTACGATCATGTATTCAAGAGCTGTACCAGAGATACGTACAACCAGCTGTCTGTCGATCAGATTGTTGATCTTTTCATTTTTCTGTGTACAGATCGCAAAGATCGCGCTGAAGATCAGGCAGCATGCAAACAGCGGAAGATTTTTAAAGAACGGATTGATCTTCATGAGTACTGTTCTGAGAATATATCCACAGAATACCATAAGTCCGACCATCATAAGCTGAGACGCAAGCGGATCGAGTGTTGCGGAAGCAGTGACTGCATTTCCGACGCTGGAACGCTCTGACGGCGGATAGTAACCGGTAAGCATGCTCTTCGGAAGCTCTTCACGTTTCATCTTGATCGTTGTCTTTCCGCTCTCTGCGGCTTTGTTGATGATGATCATTCCCCAAATGATACCGCAGAGCATACCGATCGTTCCGAATGTCGCGCCGACATCAGAAGCTCCTGCCATGTAACCGGCATCTTCCAGAACAACGCCTCCGGCGATCGCCATGCTGTGTCCGCCGTAAAAACCAAGCACCGGGAGCAGGCCAAAGCCAAATTTCAGATCACCGCCGACAACAAGCATCACGAGAAATGTAAGAGACAATCCGATGATAACCTGTGCCTGGTGGATCGATCCGGCCAGAAAATATGTCTGAAGTGCACTTCCTGTAACTTTCTCAAGTTTGAGACCAAGGAAAGAACAGGAGAATACGATTGCTGATAAAACACCTGCCCATTGTTTGATCGCCGGTGAATAATTCAGATAGATCGGTGATACCTTTCCGAGAACCTGCGGTCCCAGTACCATGCCAAGAAGTCCTGCGATCAATGCTGCCGGGATATAATATCGCTGCAAAAATGGAATTTTACGGCGAAGCCAGGCGGCATTCATTAAAAGTACACTGACCATTGCAAAATCAACCAATACATCTGTTAATGTCCATTCCATATATTGTACCCCCTAATAGTATAGTAATGAAACGGGATCTCTGCGCACCTGCCCCATAGATGCGCAGAGATGTTCACAGTTCACAGTCGATATGCTCGTTACCGGAAATACCGGTTGAGCCTCTTATTCTTTTTCCAGATAGTTCTTAATAAAGTCTTCCATTGCATCCAATGCTGTATCCACTGCGATTTTTCCTTTTTCCGCAGTTGCAACCGTTCCGTCTCCCAGAAGCCCTGAATCTGTCTGCTCACTGTAAAGGATCGATTTTGTGATTCCCGGCCATCTGTCCGGTTTGATCGGCGTATTTACTGCTTTTTCCATATGAACAAGCTCCGGATAAAGATGAAGAAGAACCGACGTCTGAGCTTCTGATGCGTGTGCATGCGGTTTTTCAGTCTCCCAGATTCCAAGCTTGTCTGTTACGACCGGAAGATACTGCCATACACCAACCTGTCCATATTTGATCCCATGTGCGATTCTGGCATCTTCCAGCACCTCAGTCAACGGCTGTGTGTTGTGCAGGTGATTGTTCACAATGAAGAAACGGGTAAATCCAAGGCGGACAAATTCATCAATAATTTCTGAGTAAACTGCTTTCAGAGTGTTCGCGCTGATCGCGATCGTTCCCGGGAATGTTGTAAGTGATTTTGACTGTCCCACTTCCAGACACGGAGCAACGATTCCATTGACTCTCTCCGCCAACATCTCTGATAGTTTCTTTGCTACAAGAATATCAGCGCCAAGCGGATTCTGCGGTCCGTAAACCTCACATGCTCCTGATGGAATAATGATCGTTTTTGCTGTCTTTCTCAGTTCCTCAAAATCCGTCCATGACATGTTTCTTAACTTTCTTTCCATAGTTTTTCTCCTTTCGTTTCTCAACGTTTTCTTGATGACCTTATATAAAGCAACGAGCGTGCCAAAAGAGAAATTCCTTGATTTTACTTGTTTTTTCGACATTTCATATCATGGATCTTCTTGAATTTTATCATATTTGAGAATTCCATCAGCGGTTTTTATCAGATTTGAGAACGCATCTGTAAAACATTCCTCCTGTCATTTTAACTTTGTCGCACAGTGACTCGTATTGTAATTCCATCCAGTCTTTTCAAGCGCCTCGATATCTTTCACGACGGCTTCCACAAGACAGTCATTCATAAGCTTGCCTTTCGCTGCTGTTGCCACGGTCGCATCACCCGTCTGAGCAGTATCCGTGATCTCTGCAAAATCCCACTTGATATCCACATGCTCCGGCAGATGATCCGGCACAACACATGTCGCCTGATCCGGCTCACACCACTGTGGGAACAGGTGATATGCGATCGAAGATTCTCCCTCTCCCGCATGTCCCAGACCATTCCATACCGCGAAGGTTCCCTCCGGTACAAGCTTTCCGGCGATCACCCACCATTCCGGCAGCGATGCAATTCTTGCATCCGGATATTTCTCCTTGATCTTTCTCGCAGCAATCTCGATCGGTGCAATGTTTCCATCATGTCCGTTCATGAGAAAAATCTTGTTGATCCCATTTCTCAACACAGATTCCACGATATCATAGATCACATGGATCATCGTCTCATAATCAAAGGTCAGCGTAAATGGAAACGTGTCATAATGTCCGCTGTATCCGACTGTGATCGGCGGCAGTACCAGCATTCCCGGAACACGGTCTGCGACCTGTTTACTGAGCTCATAGGAAACGATCGTATCACATCCCTCTGCCAGATGCTGGCCATGAGCTTCACAAGAACCGATTGCGAGGATCGCCTTATCGAATTTTCCTTCTTTTACCTGATGTGCTGTCATTTTTAACAATTCGTTCATAATATGATTCTCCTTTCCAGGATATTATGAAGAAAAGGTGCCTCTGCACGGTCAGAAGCACCTTTTCTTACAAGAGGTATCAAATGTAAGTAGTGTAATTATATTTTTCTGCGGCTGAGGAGGGAATACCGCAGTCATCCTGTCTTACGTATCTCAGTGGAAGCAAATGTCTTCCCTGAATTTTCTATATGGTGTAAAGTTCCGGTCTGCGGTCTTTATATGCCGGAAGTTTTGCACGAACTTTCTCAACTCGGTCCGTATCGATCTCAGCACAGATCAGTGTCTCGACTTCTCCGGCACTTGCCACAACAACACCCATCGGATCTACGACAACACTCTCGCCCATGGCATTTGCACCAACCTGGTCACAAGCTACCATGTATACAGTGTTTTCGATCGCTCTTGCAGAGATCAGGGTACGGAACTGCGGGCTCTTTAACGGTCCCGGTACCCATGCTGTCGGCATGATGATAATATCAGCTCCCTTGGAACGCTGATAACGCGCAACTTCCGGGAAACGGACTTCGTAGCAGACGAAGAGACCAATTTTTCCGAACGGAGTATCGATCGGCTCAAAGAAGTGATCTCCCGGTTTATTATCATCGGACTCTTTGTAGCCAAACGCGTCATAAAGATGTGTCTTATGGTAAGTGGACACGATCTCACCATCGCTGTTGATCACAACTGTACAGTTATAATTGCGGTCATCTGACGGATCTTCCACTTTCTCATTCATACCGAAGATGATCCAGATCCCATTATCTTTCGCAAGAGCCTTCATGCCAGTCACAAACGGACCATCCAGTGTCTGTGCGGTTCCAAGGCAGGTTGCACGGTCAGTTCCCATCGGGAAATGACTCATAAAGCATTCCGGAAATACCATAAGATCCGGCTTATAGAGTTCCATTGCCTCTGCAACTGCTTTCTTTGCGTTTTCAAGGTTTTCCTCCGGAAGACCTTTCTGCTCTAACTGGGCTAATACGAATTTACTTTTCATAACATTACCTCACAAATCTTAAATCTGTCCGAGAATCTGTGGAAGAAGCAGCGTAATCTGCGGAATATATGTAACCAGTAACAGGGTAATACAGCTTGCAACGATGTACGGAACAACCGGTTTGATAATCTCTTTGACCTGAATTCCCGATACGCCGCAGGCAACGTATAAGTTACAGCCAACCGGCGGTGTAACCATACCGATCGCAACGTTCATAACGAGGACAACACCGAGAACGATCGGGCTGTATCCTAACTGAAGAGCAACCGGAAGGAAGATCGGAACAAAGATGTACATGATAGAGTTTCCATCGATGAAGCATCCTGCGATCAGGATTACGATATTAACAACGATCAGGAAGATCACGGTATGTCCGCCGGAGATCGCAACAACAAAGTTGGATAACGCACCGGAGATACCAGATACAGAAAGAACCCAGCTCATAAGGGCTGCATTGCCGACTGTCCACATAACAGCACCTGTCTGCTTGCCGGAGTCAACAACGATCGCGAGAAGTTCTCTCCATTTTAATGTTCTGTAGATAAAGATTCCTACAAATAATCCATAGATTGCTGCAACTGCTGCTGCCTCAGTTGGAGTAAAGATTCCGCCGTAAATACCGCCAAGAATGATGACCGGCATCATAAGACCCCAGAATGCATCCTTTAATGCAGCAATTCTTTCTCCTGCTGTTGCCTTCGGCACTCTGTCAAGTTTCGCTTTTCTTGTTACCCACATGGAAGCCGCAAAAAGTGAGAATCCCATTAAAAGTCCCGGAATGATACCTGCCATAAACAGGGTACCTACAGATACATTTGCGATGGAGCTATATACAACAAAGGAGATCGACGGGGGAATAATGATTCCGATTCCGCCGGCAGTTGCCATAAGAGCGGATGCGTCTCCTTTGGTATATCCTACGGAAGTCATAGCCGGAATGATGATTCCCCCAAGAGCTGCTACGGTTGCAGGACCGGATCCGGAAATCGCAGCGAAGAAACATGCTACAAGTACACATACTAAAGCAAGTCCGCCATTGATATGCCCTACGAAGGACTGGGCAAATTTGATAAGCTTTGTGGAAATACCAGCTTTTTCCATAATATTTCCTGCTAAGATGAAGAACGGGATCGCTAAAAGCAGGAACTTACTGATGGATGCATAATAGTTGAATGGAACCATGGAAAGTCCCATGTTGGAGGTGATCAGTGCAGATACACTGGAAAGGCACATCGCAGTTCCGATCGGGGCGCCGATCAGTACGCAGATGGAAAATACACCAAGCATTACGATCGCTGTCATTTGTCCCCCTCCTCTGCTTTTGTTTTGATAGTTCTAATCATGAACTGAACGCTTCTGAAGATGATGAAGACAAGTCCAAGTGGTACGAAAGAACCATATACCCAGTTCGGGATTTTTAAAGCTATAGAAAGGCTTCCGATCTTCATCTGGCTCTGAACCATTCCGATTCCTGTCCAGAGCAGGATTCCTGCTGCCAGACATGTGAGAGCTGTGTCGATTAACAGAAACACTTTTTTCATTTTCGGTTTCATCATTCCGGTGATCAGATCCAGTGTGTAGTGACCGTTTTCCTTGCTGGCAAGCGCGCCTCCCATCGTAGACAGGAGGACGAACATCGCGCAAACCAGCTCTTCGGTAAAGGAAAAGGAAAAGTGAAGTACATATCTGGATATAACCCCTACGAATACCAGCACCAGCATGGTCAGCATTACAAATGCAACCACTACTGACTCAACATTCACATTATGTTTCTTCATAGAGTTTCTCCATTCTTCTTAAGATGAAAGATTCAACAGATAAAAATCTTTATTACTCGATTCCCCATGCCTTGCATGCTTCTTCGCCAACGATACCTTTGTACTCTTCGATTGTCGGAGCTGCACCGTCTTTGAATGCCTGTAACTCTTCATCTGTCGGAACGTAAACTTTTACGCCGTAGTCGATCATAGTCTGCTTAACTTCAGCCTCTGTCTTGGACATGTAGTCACGTCCCCACTGAGCAGCCTCTGTAGCGCATTCCTGAAGGAGTTCCTGTGTATCCGGGCTTAATTTTTCCCAGGATGCCTTGTTTGCAAGGAAGTCATAAAGTGCAAGTGTTACGTTTACTTCTGTGATGTACGGCTGAACCTCGTGAAGGGAACCGGAGTATAATGTCTGGTATCCGTTCATGTTTCCGTCAACAGCGCCTGTCTGAAGTGCGGAATAAAGCTCGGACCAGGAAAGCTGTGTCGGGTCTGCACCGAGGGAACGCATCAAGGACATCTGAAGATCGCCGTATGTACGCATCTTTAAGTTCTTCATGTCTGCCGGTGTGTGGAGTTCTCTCTTGTTGTTTGCGAACTGCATGATGCCGTTCGGGAATGTGCTCAGATAAACAACGCCGTATTTATCGAATAAGTTTTTAGCGAACTCTCCGCCTGTGGAGTCTGCTTTCTCCCATGCCTCGTCATAATTTTTGAATGCGAACGGGATGGAAGTTACCTGGAAGGTCTGATCCACGTCGGAGAAGGAGTTTTCGGAGATAATTGCGAGTTCGAATGCGCCGCCGGAGATCATCATCTCAACATGACGAACCATATCACCGCCGCTTAACTGACAGTTCGGGAAACGGTTGATCTGTACTTTTCCACCGCTCTTTTCCTCTACCAGACGCTCAAACTCGATTGCTGTAAGTCCATCCATGCCTGTATCACCGGTAGCATAGCTAAGTTTTAATGTAACGTTATCATAATTCTTGCCATCTGTCGCTGCTGTCGCACCAGATTCTGTTGTACCGGAATTCCCGGCTGCTGCTGTCGCACCAGATTCTGTTGTACCGGAATTCCCGGCTGCTGCTGTTGTCGCTGTTGTTGTGGAACCACCGCCACATGCGCAAAGACTTGTTACCATTGCTGCTGCCATTGCCAAAGAAAGTAATCTCTTCATACCTGCTCTCCTTTTCCTTTTCGTGAAATCCGGGGACTCCGTACCTTTTCCCCTATACAGAGTCCCGGAAGTATTTGTTAAATTCCTGATCAACTATTTTTCAAGGTAATTCTTAACGCAGTCTTCCATCTCATCAAGCATAAGTTCAACTGCCTTCTTACCTTTTTCAACGGTTGCAACCTGTGCATTTCCAAGTGTACCTGTGTCTGTCATATCTGCATACGGAACGCTCTTCATAATTGCTGGCCACTTGTCCGGATATTTGTTCGGAGAGTTCGGAGCTTTGGACATATCTACTAACTCCGGATATAAGTACATCAGAACGGATGTCTGTGCTTCACTTGCATGCGCATGCGGAGCCGGCGTATCCCACATTCCGGTCTTATCAGAAACTGCCGGCAGGTACTGCCATACACCAACCTGGGCGTACTTGATGCCATATTTGATTCTTGCATCCTCAAGAACCTCGTTTAACGGCTGTGTGTTATGAAGGTGGTTGTTTACGATGAAGAAGCTCTTGAATCCGAGGCGGACGAATTCAGCGATGATCTCACTGTATACAGCCTTTAATGTCTCAGCGGAGATGGCAATCGTTCCCGGGAAGGAAGTTAAGCTCTTGGACTGTCCAACTTCCAGACACGGACCAACAATTCCGTTTACACGTTCAGCAAGCATCTCGGACATTTTCTTAGCCACGAGGATATCTGCTCCTAACGGGTTGTGCGGGCCATAAACCTCACATGCACCGGACGGAAGGATGATCGTCTTCGCTGTTTTGCTTCTCTCTGCGAACTCACTCCATGACATATCTCTTAACTTGTACTCCATAATACATTCTCCTTTCAGGAATTTAATTTATTTGTTGTTGACCTATTAATGAGCAACCATCGTGCCAAACTTCTAAAAAGCTCCGTTATTTGTATATGTTGTACAGTATTTGTTTCTGTTATTGTATATTTTTACCAATTAGGTGCTGATTTTTTACATTTCATACCTTTTCATACATACTTCTCTCTGCCTTTTGGTCTCAAATATGAGACTACAGCTGTCTCAAGTCTTACATTTGAGACTTTTTGTCAAAAGTCGCTGTCAATCCACGATTTTTCGATAATAAGAGGCCACACTGATATCCAGAATCCTGCAGATTTCCTTCACCTGCTCCTTTGTCGGATGGCCACCGTACCTGGCCGCCATCGACTTTAAGATCTCCCGCTCCTTCTCCTGAAGCCTTATTTTTAAAGGCCTATCCTCTGTCTCATCCATTTTCGAAACAATATGTGAGGCAGCATTTAGAGTAGTCTCATTTTTGAGACTCAGAATCTTTTGAGGCATGACCTCCAAGGAAAGAACCTGAGTCTTTTCGAACGTCATCATATACTCAATACAATTTTCCAGCTCTCTTACATTTCCCGGCCACTGGTATTCCATCATAAGTTCCATCACAGAAGCCGACACGGACCGGATTTCTTTTCCCAGGATCTTATTGTATTTATTGATAAAGTGCTGGATCAGAAACGGGATGTCATCCGGACGCTCCCGCAGTGGCGGAAGCCTTAGAGGCACTACATTCAGACGGTAGTAGAGATCTTCCCTGAACTCCTTCCTCTCGATCATCTCCTCCAGGTTCTGGTTTGTGGCCGCAATGATGCGTACATCCACATTGATGAGGGATGTGGAGCTGTTTCCGATTCGTTCCACCTTTTTATCATTTAGGACACGAAGAAGCTTCGCCTGAAGATAGAGCGGCATGTCTCCGACCTCATCTAAAAAGAAGGTTCCATGGTTCGCCAGCTGGATCTTACCGATCTTTCCGCCTTTTCTCGCGCCGGTGAATGCGCCTTCCTCGTATCCGAAGAGTTCACTTTCCATCAGGGACTCCGGGATCGCCGCGCAGTTTACCGCAACGAAGGGCTTGGCACTCCGGGGACTCGACGTGTGGATCAGACGGGCAAACATCTCCTTACCGGTTCCGCTCTCTCCCGTGATCAGAACATTTGAGGCGTGCTGCGCCGCGATCTTCGCCTGGCTGACGATTTTTCTCATCTTCTCCCCCGAAAACACGAGTTTTCCCGCCACTCCGGTTCCCATCTCCTCATTCTGGGTGATACTGTTCTGGATCTGTGAGAACGGATTGATCACACACAGGACGCTGCCGTTGCTGTTTTCGATGAATTTTGTCTTCACCTGGAGAAGGTACTGGAAGCCGTCAATCTCCTCCGAGATCTCGCGGATCTGGAACGGCCTGCCCTCATTTGTCTCAGTTGCAACGTTCAATACCTTTGAGAGCAGCGCATCCTTCAGCTCCGGATCATTAAAGTGGAGATATTTCTCCGCGTACATGTTGCACTGTTTGATTCCCTCCTCCGGAGAATACAGGATGATTCCGTCGTCCATCGCCTCTATGACGGAACTCATCTGGTTGTTGATGATATTGGTCTTCTCCAAAAGAGTTTCCTGTTCCAGCTTACTGGTGATAAGACCTGCGATTTTTTCCAGGTAGACCATGAGTTGTTCCTGTTTTTCCATAATGATCTGGTGCTGAGTCTTATCAAAAGAAGCGATGACAAGGACACCTTCCAGATGATCCCGCAGGTAGATCGGATATGCAAGGACTGAATAATATTGTCCTTCTACAGTCTGATACATCTTCGGATGCGAATACACATACGCCTTCGTATCAAGTGCCACAACAGGTTTCCCTGTTTCGATGACGCGAACCGTATAGCTGTTCTGCCACGCCGGAACCAGTCTTCCATGTTCATAACAGACCACATCCTTAGTGTACCATGAACCCGTAGCCGCGACTCTCTCCAACGGATCCGTCTGCAGGATCGTAAGTTCCAGATTCAGTACAGACGAGAACGATGCCAGCAATGTGTTAAGATATTCTTTGATATCCGTCAGTCTCATGTTTTTTCTCCTTTCACTCAATTATTTTTTTATCATTTCTTACATTTTTTCTATTTTATCCAACACGCACTACATCATTATAACAATTCAACTCTGTATCAGTCAAATGTATCTTTGTTCTTTTACTCACACTTCAGTATTTTCAGTGCATTTTATCTATTGTATCTATTTTTTAGCAATTTTCAATATTGGTATTTCTTTCCATCTGACCAAAAGCAAGACACATCTTTTCTGCCTTTCTGACAGTGAGATATCCTGATTTTCAAAAAGCTTCTCACAATTTTGGGGTAAAAAAAACGGCAAAACGCATAGATCACGTTTTACCGCCCTTTTTCGTAGCCAGCGCTGCAATAAAAAGCGCAACTGCGGCGCTGACGATCTTTACAACAAACATGGCTACGGTTCCTTCCGGGTATGCGATGGAAATGAATGCAAAGTGGTCGCCGATCATGGCGTTTGCACAGGTACAGAAAGCCATTGCCAGAACCTTTCCTCGTTCGTCCATCAGGGCGATCATGTCGTACATCGGAAGCGGGTTAGCCAAGCAGGCTAACATTCCGGTGACGGAAGGACCGTTTACGCCCATGAGCCTTGCGATCATATTGAGGACCGGTGAGAGGATCCTTGAGAGCACATGTACAAAGGGATAAGCGCCCGCAAGAGTGATTCCGATCATGGAGATGATCTCCAGCTGGTCAGCCAGAGGATCCATCCCGGGGATCACGGTGATCCCCAGCGTTGCCTCAACACCTGCGGCCGCGAGCGCCAGAATGATAAAGGCCTGTAAGAGGTTTCCAAAGGCGCGGAAGATGATCAGGGTCTTTTGAGGAAAGAAAATCATTCCACCCGCAAGGAGAGCAGCCAGAACAAAAGCGGGAGCTGCGTTGATCAGGGTGTAGCGCAGCGTAAGACCTGAAAACATGGCTGCCGCGATAGTACCGAAGGGAATGGAGATGATCCCGAAGACGATTCCTCTGGAGACGGCGGGGGCGTCCTCAGGGCGGCAGAGTGTCAATGCCACCGGGATCGTAAATGCGATGGTAGCGCCGAGGACAGTACTTAAGATAACACCGCCCAGCATGATTGCCGCAGGATCGTCTGTCATGGACGCTGTCATGTAATAGCCTCCCATATCAAGACCGAAGCAGGTTCCGGCAATGATGGAGGGGTCTGCGCCGATTGTGCTGAAAAGCGGTGTCACGAGCTTTAAAAGCAGTCGACCGACCACAGGGGCGCTGCACATGATCCCCGCCATACCGAGGATCAGGGGACCGACGCTGTTTAATCCCTTTACAAATTCATTTCCAAGCCCGAACCGGTTTCTGAATACCGCCCGGTCCAGAGCGCCTAATACCATGAAAACCATCATGGTGGTTGTAACTATTTTTTCCATATGGAATCTCCTTAATGCATGAAGATTGAACGGGTAGTTTACGGATGATCGGAACTATTATAATCCGGAACCGATTGTCTGGCTATGAAAAAACGGAATTTTTCAGTCCGGAGAACTGAAGTGACGATTAGTAAAATCATTTCGGTTCGAGGTAAAAAGGCGGGCAGGAGATGAAACCTGTCCGCCTTTTTGTAACATGGTATGAAAAAAGATGTAATATTTGTAAATTGCCGATGACAGCCAGTGAGGGAAGCTGCCACATCCGAGGGGGTAACAGGAGATCCGGCAATTATTCTGCGAAAGAGTTTCCTTTCTCGAAGTAGTTTCTGGTCCACTGTGCAATCTTTTTGCTGAAGCAAAGAAGACCGATGATGTTTAAGGTTAATGTTAAGGAGTTACCGAAGTCAGCCCATCCGAGGAGGATATCAACGCCGACCATACCACCGACAAATGCGAGGATAACAAAGCCGATCTGACCGATCCAGCGGCCTGTCTTGCCGAATACGTTCTCACATGTAAGACCGATAAAGGTACAGAAAGCAAGAACTGTGGATCCTGCGAACATCATAAGACCGATAGATGCAATAACCTTACCTGCGCCGCCTAATGCAGAAGTGAAGGCTGTGATCGCAAGTGTGGAACCAGCTTCACCTGTCTGCCAAACACCTGTGCAAAGGATAACGAGGGCTGTGAATGTACAAACAACGATCGTATCGAAGAATACTTCGAAGATACCCCACATACCCTGTTTAACCGGGTCTGTCTCGGATGACTGGGAGTATGCGATAGAGGACTGTCCGTTACCGGCGTCAGAAGAGTAAACACCACGTGCACAGCCGTTGCGGATCGCTGCGGAGATCGTTGCGCCTGCGAAGCCGCCGATTGCTGCAGTACCTGTGAAGGCTCCCTTGAAGATGCTTACGATTGCCGGAACAAGGTTGCCGATATTTAATACTACAACTGCAAGACCACCGATAATGTAGATTGCTGCCATGATCGGAACGAGACGCTCTGTAATCTGAACGAGTGCCTGAAGACCGCCGAAGATGATCAGGGCGATGATGATACAAACGACGATAGTAGCAACGAGACGCGGGATGCCAAGGCTCTCACAAGCTGTGACAACGGAACCGGTATGAACGCCGGCTGCGGTGATCAGACCATAGATCATTGCGATGGACCATGCAAAACCTAACGGTTTGTTGATCTTGGAAAGGTAGTAGTTGGCGCCGCCTTTGTAGCCGCCTTCCGGTTTCTTTTCACGGACTGCGATGGAAACGCATGCCTCCGAATACTTTAATGCCATTGCCACGAAACCAACGACCCACATCCAGAAGATAGCGCCAGGACCACCTGCTGCGATAGCGGTTCCGACACCGACGATGTTGCCGGTACCAAGAACGGCCGCGAGGGCTGCGGATACTGCCTGGAAACTTGAGATCGTACCGTGATGCTTACCGGTCTCCTCTTTCATTTCCTCTTTGTTGAACATTCCGCCGACTGTTGATTTGAGCACATCCGGGAAGTGACGAACCTGTACGAATCCTGTTACGAAGGAAAGGTAAAGACCACCGCCGATTAAGATGATGAGGATCGGAATACCCCAGATCCATGCGTTGTAAGCCAACACTGCATTGTAAATAAACATACACACATCCTCCTTTGTGTTTCCTTATCAGAAAAGAACGGATCTCTTTCGCTGTTCTCCGTCTGCTTTCTGAAGTTTCGTATGGAAAGATTTCTGAAAAAAGATCTTTCGCATCGCTGATGTCTGCATTATAGTCCATGAAGGCAACTTGACTTCAAGAGTAATTTTTTATAAAATTTTTATTAAATGTAAAGTATACTTTAGGTTTTGTATAATTTTTGTTAAAAACAGATATTGACAGAAAGAATGCTTGAGAGAATATACTATGTGTACACGACGATGCACAGAACTACAGGCGTGGCAATAATAATGAGCAAAAACAAAAAAGAGAATTGATATGCAGGAGGGTATACAAAATATGAAGAGACCTTTGATTGGCGTAACATGCAACTATGATTACCGCGATACCGTAGGTATGACATCCGGTATGGGAATCGTGGGACAGGACTGGAACTTTGTTGCGGGAGATTATGTATACATACTGGAAAAAGCCGGTGCGATTCCGGTACTGATCCCGGTTTATAAGGACTGTGATGAGGAATCCATCAAAGAATTCTTAAATAAGTTAGATGGCGTGATCATCTCCGGTGGACATGATGTAGGACCGGAGCAGTATAACACACCTACGAAGGGCTATTGCGGAACCATCATCCCACAGCGTGACAACCACGATATCGCAGTAGCAAAATACTTCATGAATGAGATCAAGAAACCGATCCTCGGCATCTGCCGCGGAATCCAGATCATGAACGTGGCTGCAGGCGGAACCCTGTACCAGGATCTCGAGATCGAAGGAAAGTTCGAACATCACTTTGGGGACAAGTATCCGAGAAACTACCCGTGGCATGACTTAAAAATCGAGAAAGGTTCTATCTTAGAGGAGATCTACGGAAAAACCGAGATCCGCATCAACTCCTTCCATCACCAGGCCGTGAAGGATCCGGGCAAGGATATCGAGATCATTGCGAAATCCGCAGACGGTGTTCCGGAAGCGATCGTACAGAAGAACCATCCGTTCTCTGTAGCAGTTCAGTGGCATCCGGAAATGATGTATGATTCTGAGGAGCAGTTAAAGCTTCTGAAAGCGTTTGTTGATGCCTGCAGATAGTACTGGGATTACATCTGACGGGATAAAAGGATAAAGGATCACTATTATAATGAAGCCCCACACATCGAAAAAATGTGTAGGGCTTCGTTTCAGTTTCATATCTCGTTTCGTTCTCTATATCGTCTCTGGCTTATGACCTTTCTTCCATGCCGTGATCGAGTAGATTCTCATGACTTCCCCAATCACCTGGCAGGCAAAGGCATACACTCTCGCTCCGCAGTCCGTGATCGCCCCCATCTGTTCGATCGCCATCTCATATCCGCATTTTTTATAGTCTTCCATCAGATACTCCATCTGGAATCCTCTGCTCGAAATTTCCGGATATTTTTGCTGGAGATTTTTCCTTGATTTCGCAGTTCTGTCATAGCTTAAATATGTACCGTAGACCCGGACATCATCTTTAAAATATCTGGCCGCATCCATCAGATAACAGTTCTGATGGTACAGCATATATTCTACTTCCCCACAGAATGTAATGTAGCGGTCCACACAACTGCTTTTTAGCGGGTAATCTGTTCCTGCATCGGCGATATAAAGGATCTGACACTTGATATCGCACTGTTCGATCAGGGCTTTGTACATCCTGAGGATCTCTGGGTATTTATCGATCAGGATCAGCGTGCTGTTCGCCGGCAGAAGTCCCAGATGGTTGTACATGTAAAAATATCCATTGATATTCGCCTCCAGAAAGACTTTTCCGTTCATATCATCCTTCATCAGAGACTCTGTCACACGGTCATAGCATCTCTGGAAACAAAAGCTGAATTCCGGTCCCATATCCCGGTACAGTCCGCGCTTGAGATCCGGATGATCATAGATTCCGGTGTAAAGATTTCCGGTCTCCACGATCCCGTCAACGATCTTCGCTTCATATTTCTTTTCACACGTTCCATTCCCATGACCGGAACACACGAGTTTTCCTGAAATGATGTATCCGTTCTTGATCTCCGCATCCTCGATATTTAACGATTCCCCGCAGTACGGACACGCAAAAAGAGGCAGGGCACTCACCGGCACCCCCGTCACACGCCTCTCGGCTGTTCCCTTTTCCCGGAGATTGTGGATCTCCTCCCCGATCTCCCGGTAGGAATTTTTCAGTTCCTCTATTTCAGAGAATATTTCCTGCTGCTTTGTCTCCAGAATCGTCAGCGCCGCATTGATCGTACTCGGCTCGATCATTCTGGAATGTCTCGTCAGGATCAGATACTGCTGGATCTCTTTCAGTTTAAACTGATGCTTCCGCATCTTTAAGATCAGATTCAGATCCTCCACTTCACGCTCGGAGAAATCGTACTGGGCGCTGGAATCATTCGGGATCAGCATTCCCATACTTACATAGTAGCGGACCGTCGCAACACTGACACCGCATAACTTTGCCAACTGTCCAATTTTCATCGGATCACCTCATTGTCTGCGATATTTTGAGAACTGTCGCTTTTCACCTTTACAGTTCTGTTTTTTGCAGCTCTTTCAGATATCAAATTCTGCATTTTCTATCTATTATACATAAATAATAAAAAAAAGCGAACTGTTTTTTACCGAAATCTTTGCATTTTCTTAGCGAAATATACAATGTCTACTCCGCCGTCTCAATTGCCTCCCTGAGCTTCTCCAGGCAGGAATCATCCCCGAATCCGACCTCGATGATTGTTTCTGCCCCTGCCATGGAAAGGATCTCAGAAGCGCCTTCTATGAGCTCAGGATCCTCACACAGATCCGTCTTTGTGATAACCCCGATCACAGGTTTTCCGGAGAACAGGGATCCCATCCGCGGGGAAAATGCATTCTGCTCATCGATCGCCGAGCAGAGGAGCAGGATTACATCCGCCTCCACTGCTGTCACGATGAGGGCGCTGTAAAACTGTTTCTGCTCGACATATTCGCCCGGGGTATCCACGATATCATCCCCGATGACCTGGATCGACTGGGTCTTTTTGTAGCAGACCTGCTCCCCGATGAGTCTCTGGCTGAGCGTCGTCTTTCCGCAGCCGATCTTTCCCACCATCATGATCTTCTTCATGTCTTCTCTCCTCCCGCGCACTGTAACATAGGATTTTACCGATGCTTCGCATTCCAAATCGGCAAAATCTGCGACCACTACTGTATTATACGGAATTTTCAGTTCAGAGAATTCCTACCCGTAAAAAGTAACTTTCTTCCCAACTTACAAGATCCTGATTTTCATCAGGATCTTGTAATATCTGTGAGTGTAAAATGAAGGACTTCTCCAAGGACTCTGAGTACATCCTTAAGGGCCGCATCCACGGCCGCTACATCCCCGCATACGACCAGGGAGCCGGAAAAACGATCGACAAATACGATCTCCACCTCTGCCGCCTTTGTCGCCACATCGGCTCCGATGATCGCCGCCTCACTCGGCGTGATCGTCAGGATCCCAAGAGCTCCACGGGTCTTGCTGACGACGCCGAGCTTTTTATAGAGATCCTCGTTCGGATTCGCGATGAGGTGGGCCATGGTGACCTGCTTGCCGGGTACGAACTCCTGGATGATCCTCTGTTTACTCTCAAAAGGATTCTGCTCTGTCATGATGTCTTCTCCCTCTCAGGTCTCATTATAAAAGTGCCGCGAAGATCTCCTCGCGCGGGCTCGGGATCACTACGCTGCTGAGCGCCAATCCCTTCTCTGTTCCTGCCGCCATTCCACACTTCACTGCTTCCTCAACAGCTGCCACATCCCCGGTCAGGACCGCGAACGATTTTCCGCCGATCCCGATCCCCAGACGCACATCGATCAGTGTGACATCAGCCGCTTTTACCGCCGCATCGGCCGCATAAACTGCCGCTGTAATGCTGTAAAATTCCATGACTCCGACCGCATTCACGCCTTCCGGTGTTGTCGACAGGTTGATCGCCTGGATCACCTGCGGATGAACTCTCGGGATCACAACGGAATCCACCGTGTGCTCTCCCGTCACGCGCTCTCCGGCCTCCAGGGACGCCTGGACCGCCGCCACATCCCCGTAAAACAGGGTCGTATATTTTCCCGGACATACCGGTTTTGAAAACAGCAGGGATGTATCTGCTGCTTTTAAGATCGCATCTGCTGCCTCGATTCCTTTCGCGATGCTGTTGCTCTCAAGAATTCCGATCGCTTCCACTATAGCCACTCTCCTTTATCCTGCCTGACTGCCGGCTGTCTCCGTATCTTTTACGGTTCCTGTTTTTCATAACTCCAGCTCTTTCCTGTCCGGATCTCGATATACGCTCCATCCGGATCAATGGAAACCGTTCCGGACACGGAAGCATGAAGCTCTGATCCCAGACTCTTTTCCGGACAGGCAGCGATCCGCTCTCCTGCTTTCACCGTATCCCCGTCCTTCACAGTCGGAACAGACGGTGCTCCGATCCCCTGTCTGAGGCTTAAGCGGACGCATCCCGCTTCCTCCGGGTTTACAGAAAAGAAATCATCGATCTTCAGTTTCTCATAGGCGCCGACACCGGCTCTTGACGCGACTCGCTCTGTCGGGGCTTTTCTCATCCCGCGCTCCGGACGCGCTGTATATTCCACGCCTTCCGGTCTCTGATAGCGGATCCCCGCCTTCGCAAGCTCCTTTTTCAGCATGGAATTCACGGTTCTCGGTTTCAGTCCCATCGGACACGCGTAGATCTCGCAGATCCCGCATTCACAGCAGAGCGCCGCATTTCTTACATCCGGATCGTTTAACATCTCCCCGATCGGAGTGCCGGAGCTCAATTTTCTCATGATCTTGTTCGGACGGATCGGATGTCCCAAAAGCGCTCTCGGACACATCTGAGAGCAGAAGGAACACTGGATGCAGGCAGATTTTGCCTGATTGATCATGTGCTTTACCGTCACCTGGTTTCTTCTCGCGATCGCGGAATCCTCCGGAAGCACGATGAGTCCCGACATAGTCTTCGTCACATAGGAGTTCGGAACCTCTTCCATGGGGATCATCTTTCCCATCATCGGACCGCCGTTGACCACGATGAACCTTGAAAGATGCGTGCCGCCCGCCAGGGCGATGCACTCGCTGACCGGTGTTCCGACCGGCACTCTGAGGATCGTCGGATGCGCCACCTCTCCTGTCACTGTCAGGAATTTTCTTGTAAACGGTTCCCCCTCAAAGGCATCCCCGATCCCGTAGATGGTCGCCACATTGCTGACCACGCAGCCGACGGAAAGCGGGATCGCAGCCGGAGGAACGACCCGTCCTGTCACTTCATAGACGATCGTCTGCTCGTCCCCGGCCGGGAAAAAGCTCTGAAGCTTATGAAGTTTTACAGAGGAGCCAAGCTCTTCAATGGCACGCTCCAGAGACTCGATCTCCCTTGTATATGCCGCTTTTAACGCAATGATAAATTCTTTCGCACCAGTTTCTTCCTTGATCCGGTCTGCCGTCCGGATCAGCTTTCTGGCGCAGTTTCTCATGAGATACCGGTCCGTCTGCAGGAGCGGCTCACACTCCGCACCATTCACGATAATTGTCTCGACCGGACCGCCGGAGTATTTTGCATGGGTCGGAAAACCCGCTCCGCCGCATCCGACGATACCGGCTTCTTTTATGATTTCCGTAAGTCCTGCCATGTTAATTCTTCTCCTTTGAAATCTCCATGGAATCGATGATCCCGACGATGGCGCTGTCGATGGGCGCGTCATCCTCGCCGATCGCCCGTCTCGCTGTACTTCCGCTGACAACAAGGACCATCTCTCCGATCCCGGCTCCCACCGAATCCGCAGCGACAAACGTCGCTCCCTTTCTCGTTGTCGTCGTCTCCTCACGGACGATCATAAGTTTATGTCCGTTTAATTTTTCTTCTTTTTTTGTCGCCCAGACATGACCGACCACCTGACAGATCATCATCGTTTTTTACCTCCCTGTCTCCCACACGAGTTCCATCTTTTCCCGGCTGAAAATGTCCTTCGCAGATGGAGTGACGATCACGCCTTTCTTTATCGTCAGCGTGCCGCCTTTCTGTGCAGTCAGTTCTTTCGCGATCGCTTCCGTGATCAGCTTTCCGTTAAATACCGTCTCCGGCTTTTTTACCGGCTCATCACATGGAATGTTTTCTTTCTCCGGCTCCGTCTTCGCAGCCGGTTTCTGTTCGATCTTTTCCTCCGCGTGCGGCTTTGCCAGAGTCTTTTCCAGGCTGCAGCACGGTGTCTGAAGGCGCATTTTCGCAGTCGCATTCTTTGGAAGCATGCACGCGTTCGCCTCATCATAATCAATGTGCATCGCAAGTCCCGCTGTGGAGCTGACTCTGCAGATCACATTTTCAAAAGTTGCCGGACGCTCCCCGCGGATCGTCACCGATACTCTCTGTCCATCGGAAACGCCTGCTTTTGCTGCGTCATCCGGTGTGAGATGAATATGGGCCTGTGCCACGATCGCACTTCCTTTTGCGTCGTAGACGCCTTCCGGTCCAATGATATAGACATCCCCGGCTCCATTTAAATCCCCGGACATTTTGAGCGGGGCCTTAACGCCGAGTGTTCTGGCATCCGTTGCTGAGAGTTCCACCTGCACATAGGGGCGCTCCGGTCCCAGGACTGCCACATTTTCGATCCTTCCTTTTGGAGTGACGAGAGTTACACGCTCCTCACTCAGGAACTGTCCCGGCTGGGAGAGCGGGCGCTTTGGCGTCAGCTTTTTTCCCTTGCCGAACAGCACTTCCACTGCTTTATCCGTCAGATGTACATGTTTTGCGGATACCTCAACGGGAAATTCCAGTTCCGGTTCCCGTCCCGGCATCCAGTTTCCGAATTCGGACAATACGCGGAAGATGATCTCCTGAATCTGTTCTCTGTCCACGTTATTCCTCCATCCTGTCGTAATAGCCGGAAAGCAGGCGGCAGAACACAACATAGACTCCGCTGCTCAACCGGTTTAACGCCTTTATGATCCCATAGTCGTTTTCTTCGTCTTCAAACGCATTTGCCGCCGCAAGCTCCACTTCCCGGATCTCTGCCCGCAAAAGGTTCAGTTCCAGGGCCGTTTTTCCCATCGATGCGTCCGGGATCGGATGATCCATCCCAAATGTCTCCCTTACCTGGTGGGACATCCGATGGATCTCCTTCTCATCCAGGCCGAAGAGAGAAAATCCCGCGATCTCCTCTTCCTTTACTTCTGATCCCAGGACTTCCCTCAGACCGTTTAAAATATCGGCGAGGTCTTTATATAGCCCGGGTTCATTCCGGTACTCTGCCATCAGAAGAAGGACTTTCGCCTGGATCGTATCCACCTTTCCCCGGAAAGCGATCCGGGGATGGGTCTTCATCACAAGAAGATTCCCGCGAAGATGAGTCATGTTCTCCGGTTTCTCCCGGTATCCCTCTCCTGTTTTTGCATCGATATAGGTATGGTCTCCCTGTTTTTTTACCGGCGTCCTGGTCATGGACTTCCTCTCCTCCGGGTCAATGACCATGGACACCCCCTTTTCCCGCAGAAAGTCTTTTGCCATCGGCGTGACAAATGTCCCGGCTTCCACATGGTAGACTCCGTCCTCCGGGGTTTTCCACTTTGCCCGAAGCTCCATTTCTGTCAGTACTTTCATGCGCTGTTTCCTTTACTTTTGTTTACTCTGTGACTACGCTCACGTGCGGAAGAATGGATTCCACTTCGCCGTGCGGACGCGGGATAACGTGTACGGAAACGAGATTTCCGACTTTTCCTGCTGCTGCCGCTCCTGCGTCTGTCGCTGCCTTGACTGCTGCGACATCGCCGCGTACCATAACGGTCACGAGTCCGCCGCCGATATGCTCTTTGCCGATCAGCGTAACATCTGCTGCCTTTACCATCGCGTCGGCCGCCTCGATCGCGCCGACAAGTCCTTTTGTTTCGATCATTCCAAGTGCCTGTAATGATGCCATGTTCGTTTCCTCCTGATATCTTTCACGCAGCCTTTTTCAGGCTGTGACATGTCTTAGATCTTCTGAGATGATCATTCCCCAAGCTTCGGAAGAATGGACTCAACCTCTGCATGCGGACGCGGGATAACGTGTACAGATACGAGTTCCCCTACACGGCCCGCTGCTGCTGCGCCTGCGTCTGTCGCTGCCTTGACTGCTCCGACATCACCGCGCACCATAACGGTCACAAGTCCGCCGCCGACATGTACTTTACCGATCAGAGTAACGTTTGCTGCCTTTACCATTGCATCGGCTGCTTCGATGGCTCCTACTAAACCTTTTGTCTCTACCATTCCAAGTGCTAATAATGCTGCCATAATCAATTTCCTCCTGTTTTATCTGTTCTAATAGTTTAAATTATATATTCTTTCTTGTTTTTTGATTATTTTCCGAGTCCTGCTCCGAGTCGTTTCATGATCTCACGTGTGATCGCCTCGATATCCTCCGGGGTCAGATCTGTCCTGGTACCGCATTCGCAGGCCGGCTCATCCTTCGGGACCGGACTTCCTTTTCTCAGATCCTCCAGTTCGCAGAGTCCCCATGCCACACGGCGGATGTTGATGAGATTCATCGGGGTGATGTTATCGGAAGTTGCACTTCCGCCGACTGCTCCGCAGCCAAGCGTCAGGGCCGGTGCAAGACCTGTGCTCGCTCCGACTCCGCCGAGCGCACCCGGGGTGTTGACAAGGATCCTCGATACCGGTTTTCTTAAGGCGAACTCACGGACAACATCCTTATTTTTTGTGTGGAGTGTCATGGTATGACCTGCGCCCTCATTCTGAAGGATGCGGATGCTGAGCTCACATGCGGCCTCCCAGCCGTCTACCGTGAAGAATGCGATGACCGGGCAGAGCTTTTCTCTGGAGTACGGATTCTTCTTGCTGACATTCATCGGATCCTGTTCGGATACGAGAAGTTTTGTTCCCGCCGGGACCGTGATCCCAGCCATCTCAGCAATTTTCAGTGCCGTTCTTCCAACGATCTTCGGATTCATCGTTCCGTTCGCTCTGAGAAGAAATCCGGAAAGCTTGTCCGACTGCTCTTTCGTCAGGAAATAGCCGCCCTGTTTCTTTAATTCCTCTTTTACCTTCTCTGCGATCTCAGTCTCTGTGACGATGGACTGTTCGGATGCACAGATCGTTCCGTTGTCAAAGGTCTTCGAATCCATGATCCGTTTTACCGCCATCGGGATGTCCGCACTCTTTTCGATATAGGACGGACCATTTCCAGGACCAACGCCGAGCGCCGGATTTCCGGAAGAATACGCCGCATGGACCATCGCTTCGCCGCCTGTGGCAAGGATGATGCTTACATCCGGATGCTTTAAGAGAGCATCCGTCGCCTGGACAGTTGTGAGGCTCACACAGTTGACGGTTCCCTCCGGAGCACCCGCGCGTTCCGCCGCCTCTTTCACGATCTTATATGTAGCTGTGATACAGTTTTTTGCTCCCGGATGCGGGCTGATCACGATGGCATTTCCAGCTTTGATGGAAATGATGCTCTTGTACATGACGGTGGAAGTCGGGTTTGTGGACGGGATCAGTGCCGCTACAACGCCCATCGGAACGCCGATCTCGGTCACCTTTGTCTCCTCATTCTCCCTTAAGACTCCGACCGTCTTCATGTTCTTTACGGACTCCCAGGTAATTGCGCTGCCGAGCTTGTTCTTTAATACCTTGTCTTCCCATTTTCCAAATCCGGTCTCCTGGACCGCCATCTTCGCCAGCTCCTCCGCATGATCCATACATGCGGAAGCGATGGAAGCACAGATGGCATCTAATTTTTCCTGCGGAAATGTGCAGAGTGTTTTTTCTGCCTCTTTTGCTTTTGCGACCAGGTCTCTGACCTCCTGGATCGACTGCAGATCACGATCAATATTCACGATCTGACCACTCCTTTCTGTTCTGTAGTTCTATCTCATTTTCTAATATGCCAACGGATCCTCAGCGATCCGGCAGACCGCATCTGCGAAGGCATCGCATGCCGCCTGACAGGATGCCTGAGTTCCCGTCAGAAGTCCGCCTGCAAAGTTTGTCTCCGTGGGCGGTCCGTAGTAGAGGGAAAGCTCCACATCCGCCGCCTTCAACGCTGCATCGAGTCCCACGGAAGCTTCCAACGGCGGTGCGATCAGATACGCCATCGGTGTTCCCTCCGGCACTCCCGCCTGACTGGAAAGGTAGCTTCCTGTCCGGGAAATACAGTGGGCAAAGTAGACTACCGTTCCCGTTTCATTCGCCTCATAAAAGTGCGCGTCGTTCTCGATCAGGGAGAATGCCGCCTGAAGTCCGCTTCTCACTTCCTCCGGATCCGGTCCGGAAAGGATCCCGATAAACTCTCCCGCAAGTGCCGTGCTGGCATTTCCAGAACCCGCGTACATGCTCTTCGCGTAGGCCACATGGACATCTGCCTTCTTTGTCGCTTCATCCACCGCCGTGTAGGACACATCGTCGCAGTCGGTGGTGAAGATTCCGAGACTCTTATCCCCAGGACGGACATCCAGGTTCTTTAAGAGCATCGGATCCGCATTCGGGATGATCCGCACTGCCAGGATCTTTGTGTTCAGCTGTTTTCCTGCCATGCTGCCTCCTATTTTTTCAGGTCAACACCGCTGGCCTTTTTCTCCAGGATCAGAGCTAAAAGATCAACGATGTAAGCTCCCGCTTCGACCGCCGGGACTCCGTTTTTGTGGATATTGGAAACAACGGTTCTTCTCGCCTCCGGCATTCCGACTGTCGCCATATAGGAAATGTAGGCGCTCATGCTCTCCGCCGTTGCGAGACCCGGCCGTTCTCCGATAAAGGAGCAGACGATCTTTGCGTTAAGAAGCTCTGAGATCTGGTCCTGGGCAGCGACTCTTCCGAATTTTACGAAGATCGGCGTTCCCGTACTGATCCCTTTCTCTTTTAGTCCTTCCATCACGATCGGCAGGATCTTCGGCGCATTCGCCTCGATGGAGGAGGAAGAAAGTCCGTCACTCACGATGATCTGGACATCGATATCATGGACACAGTGTTCGGAGATTGCCTTCTTTGTCTCCTCAGAGAAATCTCTTCCGAGATCCGGTCTCGTGAGGAATACGTTTTTGTCCTCGCAGAGTGTCTTTACCGGGAAAAGTCCCAGTTCCGAGACAAGTTCCTCGCTGACATCCATCATGACCGCATCCCGCGCAGCCGCGTGGTCGGCGCGAAGCTTTAAAAGCGTCTGGGTCTTTAATCTCGGACCACATCTTCCGACTCCGATCCGAGCCGTCGTCTTCGCCATCATCCTCTGCAGGGCATCCGGATCCTGCGGGCTATCGATGAGAGGCGCCCGCCAGTCCTTTTCCTTCAACTCATCCTCTCCGCTTTCTGACTCTTTCGCCGTTGTTTCCGCCTTCGGAACACTTCCGGCGGCAGCCTCGAGGATCTCCTGTTCCTGTTTTTTTCTGTTTTCTCTCACGGAAGCTTCCGCCTTCACATCAGCGACTCCGGAGAGCCCCGGAATTTCTTTTTTTGTTTTGGGAGCGGACGTTCGCTCTTCCTTTCCCGCCTGAAACCCGGCCAGGATCTCTTCCGCGATCCGGTCGATCTCTTCTTTACTCAGCACTCCGATCACCGCCCTTTCTTCATGAAGATCGTCGGATCTCCCGCGTACTTTGTAAGTCTTCCGTTTTCCATGATCCCCATCTTCTCAAGCCACCGCTCGAATGCCGGGATCGGATGTTTCCCCAGGATCTCACGGATCGTTCCGATGTCATGGTAGGCATTTGTCTGATAGTTTAACATGATGTCGTCGCTGGTCGGAACGCCAAGGATGTAATTGACTCCCGCTGCCCCTAAGAGCAAGGACAGGTTCTCGATGTCGTTCTGATCTGCCATCATATGGTTTGTGTAGCAGCAGTCACATCCCATCGGGATTCCGGAGAGCTTCGCCATGAAGTGGTCTTCAAGTCCTGCTCTTATGACCTGTTTGGAATCATATAAGTACTCCGGTCCGATGAAGCCGACGACTGTATTGACCATGAACGGGTGATATTTTCTTGCGAACGCATAACATCTCGCCTCCATCGTCACCTGATCCGCTCCCCAGTGGGCGTTCGAGGAAAGTTCACTTCCCTGTCCTGTCTCGAAATAGAGAACATTCGGTCCTGCCGCCGTACCCTGCGTCCTCATCAGCTCCTGCGCCTCATCCACAGTCTCCGCGGAGAAACCGAACGCTCGGTTTCCTTTCTCGCTGCCCGCGATAGACTGGAAGATCATGTCACACGGCGCTCCCTGTTTGACCGCCTCGATCTGGGTGGTGATATGTCCCAGTACACAGATCTGCGTCGGAATGTCAAACTGGTGTTTGACCTCGTCAAACCGCTTTAATACCTCCGCGAGACTCGACACGGTATCATTGACCGGGTTCAGTCCGATCAGGACATCTCCACATCCGTAGGAAAGTCCCTCAAATAAGGATGCCGTGATCCCTTCGACATTATCAGTCGTATGGTTCGGCTGAAGTCTTGTTCCCATGATGTCACGCTCTCCGACGGTGGTATTGCAGTGAGCCGTCACGCGGATCTTCTGTGCCGCGTAGATCAGGTCCAGATTCGTCATGAGCTTACAGACGGAAGCGACCATCTCCGCGGTCAGTCCCCGGGAGATCCGGTGGATCGCCTCATTGTCCGCCTCATAGGAGAAGAGCCATTCCCTGAGGTCGCTGACCGTCCAGCCGGCGATCTCGCCAAATATTTTCCTGTTCAATCCATCGATGTTGATCCTTGTGACCTCATCTTCCTCGTAGGGCGCCGCCGGATTCTCGTAGAGTTCTCTCAACGTCATTCCTGCGAGAACATCCTTCGCTGCGATGCGTTCGATATCAGATGCGGCCGCCACACCGGCCAGGACATCTCCGGATTTATGTTCCCCGGCTTTCGCCATCACTTCTTTTACAGAATCAAAGGTAAAGCGTTGTCCGGAAAGTATCGTATGGTATCCCATGTTCCTTTTTCCTCTCCTCCTTTTATCCAAATAATAATGTCTTTACAACTACCGGGATGACGAGACCGTTCATCACCGGCTTTCCGAAATCCACGAAGTTGTTGTCCTCCACGCGGATTTCGTCGATCACCACAATGTTTCTTTCTTTTAAAAACCTCTGTCTCAAAAGCTGTCCCAGCGCCTTTGCCATGTCCTCCCTGACAACAAAAAGAAACGGTTCCCCGGTCGGGATCGTCGCATGCATTCCATCTCCCAGAGCGGCGGCGAACGTCTTTAATTCCGTGTAACCCGGATTTTTCTTTCCGTTCACAGCGAGAACGATCTTCGAGCTGTCACTCTGTTTTAAGAACCAGAGGATCTTTTCTTTCAGTCCTTCGCTCTTTCCCAGCCAGCAGTCGTTTTCCTCTGTTTCCGAAAGTTTGAGTACCGGAATATTCTTCATCGGGAACAGCCCGTCCGCGTAAGCGATGGTGCTTCCGGAGATCGTCGTCGTGTAAGTTCCCGCTCCGATCACTGTGGCCCGGATCGTCTCCTGCGCGCTGATCACATGGAATTTTGAGAACAGGCGGCTCCGCCGGATGGCATCTGCTAAGAGGATCCCGATATCCCCGTATGCAAATACATCCATTCCCGGGTGGTAGATGCATTCCGCCACACCGCCTGAAAAACAGATGTACCGGATCGGACGTTCTGCGGGGATCTCAAATGTTGAGGAACCCGCTGTCCGGACTTCTTCTAAAAGCTCTGTGGGTTCCGCCGCCCCGAGCATTTCCTCGAGAACTTCCGCCATTCCGTCACAGAGTCTCGAGAGGACTGCCTCATCTGCCGGGTCACCCTCATTGATTGAAAGTCTCAGCGCCTTCGCGATCGCCGCGGCGCTTGGGCTCACATAAGTGATCCGTCCATGTTCATCCACGGTCACCTGACGACCGCCGATATCCATGCAGCCTCTCGTCCCGATCACACCTCCGTCAAAGAGGACCACGTTCGTGGTTCCGCCTCCAATATCCAGGTTCGCAACGACAACGCCGTTGTCCTCCGAATATTTCCAGGCGCCGCTTCCCTGTCCCGCGATCACGGATTCCAGATCAGGACCCGCCGTCGATACGACGAAATCTCCGGCAAACACACTGAGCTCATCGAGGACCATGGAGGCATTCTCTTTTCTCGCTGATTCACCGGTAATGATGGCGGCTCCCGTCTCCACCTGTGCCGGGACAACGCCCGCACTCTGATACTCTTTTTCGAGGATCTTCTTTAACGCAGCTCCGTCGATCAGGGATCTGTCCAGAAGCGGTGTCCGGTAAACCGGACTCTTATAGATGATCTCCTTTCCCACGATCTCCACAGAAGGAACCGAGAAGTATCCCGCTGTATTTTCGATCGTCAGGTGGCTGAAGATCACCTGCGATGTCGATGTCCCGATATCGATCCCAACGCTCAACATTTTTGAATGTTCCAGTATTCTCACCTCCGTTCACCGAAATTTTCCCAGAAAAGAACAAAAGACCCAGAGCAGAAATAAATTCCTGCTCTGAGCCTTATCGCTGTTGCACCGTACCCTGTTGTGCGGTGAAATATTCAATTTCTTCGTCTATTATATTCCAGTCTCCGTGGATTTGTCAATCAGAAAATCGAAGGTGACAGAGGTTCCGTTCTCTCCGCTCTCCACATAGACTTTTCCCTTTAATTTGTCTTTCACGGTCATCTGTACCAGCATCATACCGAAATTTCCCTCATTCCGGATCTCTTCCGTTCCGGTCCCGTTGTCCTGGACCGTCACGGATGCGTACCGTTCTCCGTTCTTTAAGATCACGCGGATCTCCCCGTTTTCTCTTCCCTTAAACGCGTGTTTGTACGCATTTGAGACAAGCTCATTCACCACGAGCGCCACATCCGTTGCCTGATCCTGGGAAACAGTCAGATCATCGCCGGAAAGTTTCAGATCAATGGGATATTCTGCCCCATATAGGAGCAGGAACTGGTTCTTCAACTTCTCGAGAAACGGCATCAGAGGCGCCGGTACCTCATCATTTGCCGTGAGGATCTCGTTGATGGAGGCGATGCTCTGGACTCTTGCGATGTTTTCCCGGAACGCCTGCTTCACTTCCTCACTCTCCGACTTTCTCGCCTGGATGTTCATGATGCTGGCGATGAGCTGAAGATGATTTTTTACCCGGTGATGAACTTCCCGTCTCGCATTCCGGACTGCGGTACTCTCAGTCCTCGACGCGACCGAACCAAACGCCACCGGCTGTCTCGCCATCGCCTCGTATTTCTGTTCTCTCCGGATCTCTTTGCTGATGTCCCGCTCGCCGATCAGGATCCCGATGACGCTTCCATCCTCGCCCTGGATCGGGACTGCATCCTGGCGCACCGTATTTTCCTCCTGAGTCACTGCTTTGATATCCCGTACAGGAGTTCTCGTCTCGAGCGCCCGGTAAACCGCCGGTTCGTCCTTTTGCTCAGCTGCACATCCGACAACACTTTTCTGATAGGCTGACGGCATATATTTCGGTCCTGCCTGGGCTGCGACAAACATGATCCCATCCGTTTTGTCCATACAGTCGATAAACAGATCGGCCCCCGCAAGCTCCGCCATCATCGGCAGCATCTGTTCCGTCCGTTTTAAAATCTCCGCATCCTCCTCCGAGAGGCCGGTGCGTTTCATGAGTTCTTCTTTTGTCATGCTACGCCTCCTCTTCCAGGAGCTGCTTTGCAAAGGCGGAAACCGTAAGCCCGGCCTTTTCCGCTCCCTTTACGAGGTAACGGTACGCCTCCTGCTCTGTCATCCGGCGCTCCTTCATCAGCCACTTCTTCGCCTGATTTGCCTCGTCCCTCTGGGACTCCACGCGGATGATCGCACGGGCCACGGAAACTAACGGTGCACGCTTTTCCATGGCTGTCTTCTGCATTTTCCGGTACGCATCCATTTCAGAGATATGTTTTGATCTCGCCAGAAGACCTTTTGCCCGTTCGATCACACGGTTCTCCTCCAGTCTTCTGTTCGCCTCACCGATCGCCAGCTTCTGTTTCGCAAGCCGTCTTCCCTGCGCATACGCCATCTCGATCGTCGGCCGCAGATTTCTCGCTTCGACCGGCTTCACGATATAACCGGACACTCCGATCCGGCCGGCCTGTTCCAGAAAATCCTCATCCGCGAAAGCAGTGCAGATCACCACACATCCAGCAAGACTCTCATTGATGATCGTCTCCGCCGCTGTCATTCCGTCAAATACCGGCATTTCAAGGTCCAGGAGGACCACATCCGGGTTCTTCTTTCTGCAGAGTTCCACCGCGTCAAATCCGTCCGCGCCCTCCGCTACTACCTCATAATTTAACTCTTCCAGCATCTGACCGAGGTCCATCCGGATGATCGGTTCGTCATCCACCACGACCACAGTCTTTTTATTCTCCTGTCTGTCCGCCATTTTTCTTCCTCAGTTATAAAAAAAATGTGCCTTGACACATTCTCGCTCCGGGCGCGGCTGCCTGCGCCAATCTTCAACTTCGGGCGAGTACACGTTTCAGGCACGCAGTGTCTTTATCGTTTTTTACAGTCCGTGCAGTAAATGCACCGATCTGCTGAATAGTTACCATCATACAATATTTTTCCGGAAAATGGAACCGCCAGATTGAATTTTCAATCCCGAAAATTTCTACCTGCGAAAAGTACCACCAGCTTCTTCACCTTTCATTCTCCACCACCCTGTCATCCACTTCATATAATCAGCAAATCCGGCAGTGTCCACATTCTGTGCCGCTATGACAGGGACGTTTCCGACTTCTTCCCCGTTCAGGCGGTAACTTAAGGTTCCAAGCCGGTCCCCCGCCTTTACCGGGGCGTTTACGTCTTCCTCCAGCGTCAGTTCCCGCTCCATGCCGGAAAAATCCTCGCCGTGGAGCCCGAGATATGTAAAAGGTTCCCCGTAGGAAAGTTCCACTTCCGGTTCTTTTCCGCCGTTGACCGGGAGCTTCGGAAGCTCCGGCGGCGTCTCGTCCTTATAGAGCCTGCAGTTCCCATATCCATAATTTAAGAGTGTCACCGCATCTTTAAATCGTGCCTTGTAATCCGGCGCTGCCATGATCGCGGCGATAAGCTCCACACCGTCTTTCTTCGCCGTGGCGGAGAGACAGTATTTCGCGATGCTCGTGGACCCCGTCTTTAATCCTGTCACCTCAAAGTTCGTCGCCATCTTTAAAAGCTTATTCGTGTTGGAGAGGCCGAACTCCTTTGATCCCTGTTTGGTCACATGGGTGATGTTCTCCATCCAGATCGTCGTGTAGTTCGTGATCTGCGGATATTTTGTGATGAGTTCCCGGGACATCAGTGCAATATCCCGCGCGGTCGTCACATGTTCCGGGGAATTTGTGAGTCCGCAGCAGTCGATGAATTTTGTGTGCTCCATCCCCAGTCCTTTCGCCCGCTCATTCATCATCTTCACAAATGTCCCCTCATCTCCGCCGACAAACTCCGCCATCGCCACCGACGCGTCGTTCCCCGATGCGATAACGATGCACTTGATCAGTGTCTCCACCGTCTGGATCTCGCCTTCCTCCAGAAACACCTGCGATCCGCCCATGGATTTCGCGTGGGCGCTCGTCACCACCTCATCCGTCAGATGGATCTTCCCGGACTGCAGGGCATCGAAGATCAGGATCAGCGTCATGATCTTCGTGACACTCGCCGGGTTTCTCGGCTCATCCGCGTTCTTCTCACAGATCACGGTCCCTGTGGACGCCTCCATGAGGATTGCGGACGGGGCTGTGATCTCCGGGCCGGGATCGGCTCCCGCCGCAGTTTTCGCTATAATCCGTCCACTCTCCGCCATTTTGCTGTTTCCTGTCCCCGCATATCCGTTTACCGGTCCCATCATCACCAGGATCCCGGCCATGATCCCGCAAAAGATCCTTTTTCCAGCTCTCATGCTTTTTCTCCCGCCCAGCCTGCTCTCACGCAGGATTTCTCCATATAAAATATGGAGCGGACATTCCTTATTATGCCACTGCTTACAAAATGCTTAATTTTTGTATTTTCCATAGCGGCGAACATGCGGTTGTGTTATGATAGAAGTAATAAAATCCTTATTGATTACAAGAGGTGATACTTTGGAATACAACGACGATTTTGAGAGACGCCGCGCATATATTTCAAGCCGCGAAAAGATGCGGAAACGACGCCGGACCGTTTATCTTACGATCCTTTTTATGGTCCTCGCTGCTCTGTTCCTTCTGGTCGGCGGCGGGATCCTTATAAAAAAACATGGCGGGCTTCCCGGACTTGTGAAAAAGGAGACAGAAACTTCCTCCGATCCTTCCTCCGGAAACGGAGAGACAAACGTTTCACTGGCGGAGAGCGGATCCGATGGAGATGCATCTTCCGAAACGCCTTCCTCCACAGCTCTGACAGCCGCCTACAATACCGGCGATGCTGCGCTGGACGAGATCTTAAACAGCGCCCATGCAAAATTTGTTACCTACGATTACGATGCCGCCCTTGAGATCCTGAACTCGGCGACAGATTATGCCGAAAACGAGGATGTAAAGGCATTGATCGCGTCCTGCGAAGAGACAAAAGCCACCCTGGTTCCTGCTGATGTGAATAAGATCACCCACATCTTTTTCCATTCCCTCATCATGGACAACTCCAAAGCGTTTGACGGGGATGCCGATGAAAAAGGCTACGATCAGGTGATGACGACAAAAAGTGAATTCTTAAAGATCCTGGACTCCATGTACGCGAAAGGCTATGTCCTCGTGAAACTTCACGACATTGCGCATGAGGAGACCGATGAAAACGGCAATGCAAAAATGGTGCCGGGAACGATCCTGCTGCCGCCCGGAAAGATCCCATTCGTCATGTCGCAGGATGATCTCTGCTACTATGAGTACATGACCGGCGACGGTTTCGCGAGCCGGATGATCGTCGGGGAAGACGGGAAACCGACTTGTGAGATGGTGATGGATGACGGTTCCGTGTCCGTCGGCTCCTACGATCTCGTCCCGCTTCTGGAAGACTTTATCACGGAGCACCCGGACTTCTCCTACCGAGGTGCAAGAGCCGTCCTCGCTTTCACAGGATATCAGGGTGTCCTCGGATACCGGACAGACCCGTCCTATGAGACTACGAACCCCAACTATGAGGCCGATAAGGAGACGGTCCGCCAGGTGGCGCAGTGTCTCCGCGACAACGGCTGGGAGCTCGCCTCCCACAGCTGGGGACATATCAACTTCGGAAAGCGCTCCTTTGAAGATGTGAAGACCGATTCCGATAAATGGGCGTCCCGCGTGGAATCCCTGATCGGAAAGACCGATATCCTGCTCTATCCGTTCGGCTCCGATGTCGGCGACTGGCACCCGTACACATCTGAAAATCAGAAATACGAGTATCTCCACCAGCTCGGTTTCCGCTACTTCTGCAACGTGGACTCCAGCCGGTACTGGGTACAGTTCGGACCGGATTATCTGCGTCAGGGACGCCGGAATATCGATGGCTACAGGATGTACTATGATCTCCCGGAGACGAATCCGACGAAAGATCATCTGAGCGATCTCTTCGATGTGTCGGAAGTTTTCGACCGCGAGCGGCCGGTTCCGGTGGCACCGATGAACTAACATAAAAAACAGACTCTTTCCTCCTGCAAATCGAGAGTAAGAGTCTGTTTTTTATTTTTATTGGAATCCAATTTTCTGCCTGTCAAATTTTCTTAGAACTGCACGATCTCCTTGATCTCCTCCGCCGGCTCAACGCTCTCCGCGTAGAGGACCGGTCCGACGCCGTCGTAGTCCTGCCAGAACTCGTAAGCGATCTTCGCGCGGACTTTGACCCACTGCTTTGTCTCAAGGTTTCTCGCCTCACGCGCCTTGCAGATGAAGCCCAGGAACGTCATATCCGCCTCGCAGCATGTCATCGCCATACGGCCAGGAACGAAGTAGTTCTTCGGGAATTCCGGGGATTTTAATACCATTCCGGTAAACTCCACGACTTTTCCCTCGTAGCGGTCTTTCTTATCCAGCGCATCAATATACCAGATACCGAAATCCTTCGGATCGATCTTGATCACGTCCGCTTTCATATCGTACGGAAGATCCTCTTCCAGGACTTCCTGCTCGATCTCGCCTTCCGCGTCCTCGAAGATCAGCTCTGCCTGCGGGTTTAACGCCTTTAATCCGCGGCGGTAGCGGGTGATGTTCTCGTCGCTGACTTCATCGCAGCGGTTCATGATCACAAGCTCGGAGTGTTTGACAAGAAGCGCAAGGAGCGGCTTCATGTTGTTCAGATAAAGATCAAAGGTAGAACCGTCAATGATCGTGATCTGCTGGAAGAGCTCCCAGGTATCCGGCAGCTGCAGCTGATCCTGCGGCCACATTCCGTTCCACTCGATGAGGACACGGTCCGGGTCATAGAGCGCTTCGATCCGGCCGTAGAAGTCTTCATCCATCTCGGAGACATCTTCAACCGTCACGATCTTCGTTCTTGTCTTCTTTAAGATCTCCTTATCATACTCCGTATCTCCCTCTTCGCAGAGGATCAGGACTGTTGTTCCGTCGGCCTGGAAATAATCCTGCTGTAAGGTATTTGTGATAAACTGGGTCTTTCCTGCTTCCAGAAAGCCATTGATGACAAATACCGGCATTTTTTCCTGCTGTTTCAATGCTTTATTCTCCTATCTGATTGTATGACAGAAGCTTTTCGCGAGATCCTGATGACGCAAAAAGCTCCTGTCGTTTTTATTTCCTGTAATCGTAACTGTTCAGTGCTCTCACAGCTACGGGCATTCTTTCATATCCGTGTCCGGCACATGCCCGACACTGCGCATTCGTCTCTTAAGCCTCGAATGCTTTCTTTAACTCGTCTTCCTTTAAGTTGGAACCGATCACGCACACTTTACCTGTGTAGATCGGAGCGCCTGTGCGGACTTCCGTCTCCTCCGGAACGAGATCAAAGTAGTACCAGGTTCCGTCTGCATCCGGGAGCATTCCCTTTGCACGGAGAACCTGACCGTATTTCTCAGAATGAGCAAGCTCCTGTAACAGGGACTCGAGTTTCTCCTTTGTGATCGTGCGGTTTGTCTCAAGACCCCAGCTTGTGAATACCTCATCGGCATCATGGTCATGGTGGTGATGGTGATGATGACCGCAGCCGCACTCGCCGTCATGATGATGATGCTCGTGCTCATCATCGTCGTCATCATCGTCATGGTGATGATGGTGATGGCCGCAGCCGCACTCCTCGTCATCGTCGTGGTGATGGTGATGCTCATGCTCGTCCTCATCGTCATCATCGTCGTGATGATGGTGATGACCGCAGCCGCACTCCTCGTCATCGTCGTGGTGATGGTGATGCTCATGCTCGTCCTCATCGTCATCGTCGTCATGGTGATGATGGTGGTGGCCACAGCAGCACTCCTCGTCGTCGTCATGATGGTGGTGATGACCTTCTTTTACTTCCTCAAGGAGCTTCTCAGCCATATCATCGGTCGGTTTCTCGATGATCGCAAGAAGCTGCTCACCGGTCAGCTTGTCGATCGGAGTTGTCACGATCGCTGCCTTCGGGTTCTTCTCACGGATCATCTCAACGCACTGTGCAACCTTGTCAGCGTCAGCGACATCAGTACGGCTTAAAACGATCGTTCCGGCACTCTCGATCTGGTTGTTGAAGAACTCACCGAAGTTCTTCATGTACATCTTGCACTTCTGTGCGTCAACAACCGTAACAGAACCGTTTAATACAACGTCGATCTCACCTGCAACGTCGCATACAGCCTTCATGACATCAGAAAGTTTGCCGACGCCTGACGGCTCGATAATGACACGGTCCGGTGTATATTTTGTGAGGACTTCATTTAAGGAACGTCCGAAATCACCAACTAAGGAACAGCAGATGCATCCGGAGTTCATCTCACGGATCTCAATTCCGGAATCCTTTAAAAATCCGCCGTCGATTCCGATCTCACCAAATTCATTCTCGATCAGGACTACTTTCTCGCCCGCGATCGCTTCTTTCAGAAGCTTCTTTATAAATGTTGTTTTTCCGGCTCCGAGGAAACCGGAGATAATATCGATCTTTGTCATAATGACACCTCTTTCTTGTCACCTGTGCCATGTTTCTGTAGTTCTGACAGGTCTGTTTTCCGGTGTTTCTTCTCATCCGCAGACCGGAACACATGCCGCAGTTTTCAGATCACTGCGAATCCGTCTTCTCATAGCACTTTCATTTTTCGTTACCATTTACTAACTTTAACACATTTTCCCGCAAAGTCAAGTACTGCCGCTTTCCTTTGTTTTTCGGAAAGCGGCAGTATCTGAGATTTTTTCTCATTATGAAGTTTTCCGCAGATCTGCGCATCTGTCTGCGCTGACCGGAAGAAAGCATATCTTTCTTACCGCACCTTCTGCTTCAGGATCTGCACGATGCAGAACACCCCGAACATCACGAGATTGACGACCACCACACTCGCTCCTGCCGGGATCGAATATACATAGGAAAGAACGAGTCCGATGAAGAAACACACCACCGACACGACGCCGGAGGAAACGACCACACCGAAAAAGCTCTTAAAGATCCGCATGGAAGTCAGCGCCGGGAAGATCACAAGACTCGAGATCAGCATGGCGCCCATCATCCGCATTCCGAGGACGATCGTGATCGCAGTCAGGACCGCGATCAGAAGGTTATAGGCCGACACGCGCACGCCGGTCGCCTTCGCAAAGCTCTCGTCGAACGTCACTGCAAAGACCTTATTATAGCAGATCACAAACATTCCGAGGACGATCACGGAGAGCACCACGCTCAGATACATGTCCTCACGGCTCATGGCGAGGATACTTCCGAACATGTAGCTGCTCACATCGGTCGTCATTCCCGTTGTAAGGGAGGTCACGATAATACCGATCGCCAGGGAACCTGCAGAGATCATCGCGATCGCCGCGTCACTCTTGATCTTTCCGTTTCCCGTGATCCGAAGGAGCAGGACCGCTGCGGCTGCGACAACCGGGATCGACACCGCGAGAGGCGCCCAGTTAAACGCCACTGCGATCGATAAGGCACCGAACGATACATGGGACAGTCCGTCACCGATCATCGAATACCGTTTTAATACAAGGCTGACGCCTAAAAGCGACGCGCACAGAGAGATACAGATCCCGCCGATCATCGCGCGCACCAGAAACGGATAGGAAAACATTTCCTGTAAAAGTCCCATTTAGCTCTCACCTCCGAGGAATTCTCTTCCAAATTCCGATTTTTTATACTCTTCCACAGTCCCGTAGAACTGGACTGTCTGTTTCAACTGTAAGATCTTGTTCGCCTGCGTCACGATGTTCCCGATATCATGGGAGACCATCAGGACTGCAACCTTTTCATCCCTGTTCAGATGGCGGATCACCGCATAGAAATCCTGGGTCGATGCCGGATCGAGACCGGTGATCGGCTCGTCTAAGATCAGGAGCTTGTCGGTCGCACAGAGCGCTCTCGCGATCAGTGTTCTCTGTTTCTGGCCGCCGGAGAGATCCCGGTAGCAGCTTTTTTTCAGATCCGTGATCCCGAGCTTTTCCATGTTGATCTGTGCGATCTTCCGCTCCGCCGCAGAATAGAACGGGCGGTTTCCGCGCTTTCCGAGACAGCCGGAAAGTACGACCTCCTGGACCGTTGCCGGGAAATCCTTCTGCGCCGGCGTCTGCTGCGGGAGATATCCGATGCCGGACCGTTTTAACTCGTCCGCGATCGTGAGGACTCCCCCGGTCGGCTTTAAGAGCCCTAAAAGTCCCTTCATCAGCGTACTCTTTCCGGATCCGTTCTCACCGACGATACAGAGATAATCCCCGGGAACGATCTCCATGGACACGTCCTTCACCACGTCGTAATTTTCATATCCAAAGTCCACATGTTCACATTTTAATAAAGGCTGGTTCATCGATAAAGTCCTTCCCGTAAATTCACAACATTCTGTTCCATCAGCTGCAGATAGGTAACGCCGCTCTCAAATTCTCTCCTCGTCACGTTGTGGCAGGAGTGGAATAATAACGGCTTCGCTCCGGTCTCCTCGCTGATGATCTCCGCCACCCGGTGGCTGGAAAGCTCCAGATAGTAGACCGCCGGGATCTGTTCCTCCCGCACTTTGTCGATCAGATAGGCGATCGTCTTAGCACTCGGCTCCGTGTCGGACGAACAGCCGGAAAACGCTGCCCGGTAGCGGAGTCCGTAGGTGTCCGCAAAATAGCGGAGTGGGAACTTATCCGCCATGACGATCAGGTCAAGATCCGCACCGTCCACGACATCCCGGAATTCCTGGTTGAGATTCTTCAGCTTCCCGAGGTAATCCGCCTCATTCGCCTGGAAAACTGCCGCATCCGCCGGATCCATCTCCTCCAGCGTATCCGCGATCACCTGCGTGATCTTCATGGCATTCACCGGAGACGTCCAGATATGCTCGTCATACTCGATCTCGTAGGCATGGTCATGGTCCTCCATATCGTGGTCATGATCTGCATGGTCCTCCGTATCGTGGTCATGATCTGCATGGTCCTCCGTATCGTGGTCATGATCTGCATGGTC